>Ga0209233_1000116_pt1 | contig 241857 bp, 179 predicted proteins | sample AraplaCL_Cvi_mCL_FD_184269 | JGI IMG/M metagenome (GOLD analysis project Ga0209233, IMG submission 184269) | Arabidopsis root microbial communities from the University of North Carolina, USA - plate scrape CL_Cvi_mCL (SPAdes) (version 2) | ecosystem: Host-associated > Plants > Roots >... | reverse complement strand
TCCACCGCAAGACGCCCACACAAGTCACCTGCGCACACTGTCAAAGATCAATCACTTGCAACCTTCTCTTGAAGATCGCCCCGAAGCATTTCGTCCCGGGTGAGCCGCCCATTCTACATCCCTTCGTGCTTCCGTCAACACCCTTAGCGATTGCATTTTTGCTTCGGGAGTTGCCGTTCGCGAGAGCTGCGTCGGCGGGGTGGCGAATATTAGGGAGGGCCTGCCGATCTGGCAAGCGATTTCTGAAAATTTTTTTCTTGCGCACGACACGACGCTTGTTCGCGTCGCGCGCCATCGCCTGCTCACTCAGGCCTGCGTGAGCAATACGCGCGCAAAATTGCGCTTGCCAACTTGCAGCACCGCCTCGAAACCTGGCGCAAACAGGCGCTGCGCATCCTCGACAACTTCCGCGTCGATGCGCACGGCGCGTTCCTTGAGCTTGCGATTCGCCTCGGAATTGCTGGACGTAAGTCCCGCTGCGGTGAGCAGTGCCGCCAAACGCAGTCCTTCCACGGGGACGGCGATTTCGGTGAGCGGCAACAAGCTGGTGTCCCCTTCGCCGCGCACCACCGCGTGCCATCCGGCAATCGCCTGCTCGGCCGCTTGGGCATCATGGAATCGCGTCGCCAGTTCCCGCGCCAGGCGTAGCTTGGCGTCGCGCGGATTGAGCTGTCCGCTGGCCACCTCATGCTTCATCTGCGCCAGGGCATCCAGCGATACGTCGAAGCTCAGCAATTCGAACCAGCGCCACATCAGCTCGTCGCCGATTTTCATGGTCTTGGTAACGATGTCGATGGCCGGCTCATTGATGCCGATGTAATTGCCCAGCGACTTGGACATCTTGTTGACGCCATCCAGCCCCTCGAGCAGTGGCATGGTGAGCACGATCTGCGGCGGCTGCCCGTGATGTTCCTGCAGTGCGCGCCCCATCAGCAGATTGAACTTCTGGTCGGTACCGCCCAGCTCCACGTCGCACTTCAACGCCACGGAGTCGTATCCTTGCACCAAGGGATACAGGAATTCGTGGATGGCGATGGGCTGCTGCGCGGCATAGCGCTTGGCGAAATCGTCGCGTTCCAGCATGCGGGCAACCGTGTGCTGCGCGGCCAGCTTGATCATGTCGGCCGCCGTCATCTGGCCGAACCATTCGGAGTTGAAGCGCAGCTCGGTTTTCTCGCGGTCGAGCACCTTGTAGACCTGCTCGGCATAGGTCTCGGCGTTGGCCAGCACATCTTCTCGCGTAAGCGGCTTGCGCGTGACGTTCTTGCCGGTGGGATCGCCGATCATGCCGGTGAAATCGCCGATCAGGAAAATCACCGTGTGGCCGAGATCCTGGAACTGGCGCATCTTGTTGAGCAAGACGGTGTGGCCCAGATGCAGGTCCGGCGCAGTGGGATCGAAGCCGGCCTTGATGCGCAGCGGCCGCCCGAGCTTGAGGCGTGCGGCCAGCTCTTCCTGCTTGATGATTTCGTCGGCGCCGCGCGCGATGGTGGCCAGCGCCTGCTCAAGCTCGTTCATGGAATCCTCTTTTGAAGTAGGTGTCTAGACAGCCAAAAAGGTGATGCCGGCCGTCAATCGCGTTAATTGTGCGTTAACCGGAAAATTCGCGCAAACCCTTGATGCAAAAGGCATTGACGCACTTTGCACAAGCTCGCTATGGTACGCGCTGATTGATACTTTGTAACCGCAGGGGGCGCGGTAGTGAAGATGCATAAGAAGAACAAGGTTAACTAGCGATGGCTCAGAGCAAGCAAGACCCGCGCATCGCACGCAAGCTGGCCATTCGCCGCAAGGCCCAACGCCGACACTCTCACTTCTACCAACGCTGCGCCCACTGGTCGTTCAATCGCCAGCCGGGCGGCGAGCAGCCGCCCATCCACTGGCGCCGCGAGCGCTGGATGCTTGCGGCCACGGCGCTGTTGATCACCGTGCTGTCCGGCTTCCTGATCCCCGCCTGGGCCACGGCGATGAAGCCTGCAGCGGCCCAACCGATCGAGCACACGCTGATGCCGCTCGCGTTGCCGAAGGTGGCAGCCTCCACGCAGAAAGCCCCCGCCATGGAAGATTGGCGCTCGGTGCAGGTACGCCCCGGTGAAACGCTGGCCGACATTTTCCAAAGCCAGGGACTGAGCCTTTCCGACTTGCAGCGCGTGGTAGACAGCGCAGGCGACGCGAAGACGGCGCTGCACAATATCCGCCCCGGACAGGAATTCGGCTTCCTGGTCGGCAACCACGGCAACCTCGAAGGCATCCGTTTCGACAAGGATGAATCCACCCAGGCGATCATCCGTCTCGACGGCGCAACGCCGAGCATGCAGACCGTCGCCCGCGCGGTGGAAACGCGCGAGCAGATCGCGCACGGCGTGATCGACGACTCGCTGTTTGCCGCTGCCAACAAGGCAGGCCTGAGCAATGCGATGGTGATCAAGCTCGCCGATCTCTTCAAATACGACATCGACTTCGTGCAGGACCTGCGCGTCGGCGACAGCTTTACGGTGATCTACGACACCGTCTATCGCGATGGTGCTTATTTGCGCGAAGGCGATATCGTCGCAGCGGAATTCATCAACCAGGGCCAACGCTATACGGCCTACCGCTTCAAGCGTGCCGACGGCAGCATCGGCTGGTTCAGCGAGGATGGTCGTCCGCTGCAGAAATCATTCCTGCGCATTCCGGTGGACTTCACCCGCATCTCCTCACCCTTCAGCGCAGCGCGCATGCACCCGATCCTTGGCTTGATGCGTGCACATAAAGGCGTGGATTACGCCGCGCCCACCGGCACGCCCATCCATGCGGCTGGCGATGGCGTCATCAAGTTCCGCGGCTGGATGAACGGCTACGGCAACTTCGTGATCATCCAGCACAACTCGCACATCAGCACGGCTTATGGCCATATGTCGCGCTTTGCCAACGAGCGCGTCGGCCAGCATGTGCGCCAAGGCGACGTGATCGGCTACGTAGGCATGACCGGCCTGGCTACCGGCCCGCATCTGCACTACGAATTCCGCGTCGACGGCACGCAGCGCAATCCGCAAACCGTGACGCTGCCCAAGCCCGAGCCGCTCCCGGGCGCGCAATTGGCGCTGTTCAAGAATACGGTGGTGAAACCGCAGCTGGCGCGCCTGACCGAGATTGACAACAACTACAAGCTCGCGCGAGCCCAGTCCAGCAAGCGCAGGGATGACTGAGCGCGTGGATGATGCGGCAGGGCTGTACATCGGATTGATTTCCGGCACCAGCGCGGACGGCATCGATGCCGCGCTGGTACGCTTCGAGCACGACAAGCCTCAATGTGTGCACGCCCTGACGCATGCCTGGCCGGACGCGTTGCGCACGCAGATCCTGCGCGTGGCCCAGGATGAAACCACGCTCGATCTCGATGCATTCGGCCGCATGGACGTCGCCATCGGCCACACCTTCGCCGATGCGATTGACACATTGCTCGCACAAAGCGGCATGCCTGCGTCATCCATCCGCGCCGTGGGATCACACGGGCAGACGATCCGGCACCGCCCTTCCGGCGAGCACCCTTTCACCCTGCAGATCGGCAACGCCAGCGTGGTCGCCGAGCGCTGCGATATCGATGTGGTGGCGGACTTCCGCAGCGCGGATGTGGCGGCCGGCGGCCAAGGCGCCCCGTTGCTTCCCGCCGTGCATGCGATGCTGTTCAACCCATCCGGCCACACGCGCGTGGTGTTGAATCTTGGCGGCATCGCCAATATCACCGTACTGAACGCCGGGGGAACGGTCTTCGGTTTTGATACGGGTCCAGCCAACGGGCTTATGGACGCCTGGTGTCTGCGTCACCGCGGCGAGGCGTTCGACCGGGATGGCGCGTTTGCCGCCAGTGGCCAGGTCGACGAAGCGCTGCTCGCCACCTTACTGGACGATCCGTATTTCGCGATGCCGCCGCCCAAGAGCACCGGCCGGGAGCATTTCCACCTGAGCTGGCTGGATGCGCGCCTGCAGTCGGTGTGCACCTCCCCGGCCGACGTGCAGGCAACCTTGCTCGAACTGACCGCGCGCAGCGTAGCCATGGCCATCGATGCGCACGCAACCGATGCCAAGGACGTGCTGCTCTGTGGTGGCGGCGTGCATAACGGCGCCCTGGTGCAACGTCTGCGCGAGCTGCTGCAGCCGCGCGAGCTGACCAGCACCGCCGCTTACGGCGTCGATCCGGATTATCTGGAGGCCACGGCTTTCGCATGGCTTGCCCGCCAGCGCCTGCTGGGCCTGCCGGGCAATCTGCCGGCTGTCACCGGCGCACGCGGCCCGCGCATCCTGGGCGCCGTCCACCTCGCGCCGCGCGGAACGCGCTGATCACTCCAGCAATTCGCTGGCCCGACAAGCCGTCGCAAGTTGCTCGGGACGCGCCATGGCCAGCGCCTGCATGGCCTCCTGGAACGCGGCACGTTCGGTCGCATTCCAGTGCCCTGCGCCCAAGGAAAGATCATTCGGCTCGAGCGCGGTCTCGGCCAGCAGATTGCCTTCCGACACCCCCAGGCCCTGACGCAAGGCCTGCAGCACCACGTCGTTGATCGACCACTGGCGCGTCTTGGCCAGCAGCTTGATGCGATCTGCCATCAGTCGGTCGATGTGACGAATCATCAAATCCGGCATAGGAAGTTGCTCCGTTTGCCATGCAGCCCTGTGTGCTGATCGTCGCCAACTGTGTCGCTGCTGACAATTGCCGGCACTGCGAATCGTGGAACAGTTCGCAGTGCCGGTGTGAACGCTTTCAGCTCTCTATTCGGCGCGCGACGCGACCGGATCAAAATGGCGCCACAGTGCCGCAAAAAGCAGCATCGACGGCAACACGGAAAACACGGTAATGACGAAGTAGCCGCCATAGCCGGCCACGGCCACGATGCCGCCCGCGAAAAAGCCAAGCACCTTGCCCGGCAAGTTCACCAGTGAACTCAGCAGCGCATATTGCGTGGCCGTGTGCTGGCGATTCACCAGCAAGGAAAGGAAAGCCACGGTGGGCGGCCCCAGCATGCCTTCGAAAAAATTTTGCCCGGAGATCGCCAGGGTCAGCATCGTCAGATGGCCTTTGTTGGCAATCAGCAACAGGTAAAGCAAATTGCTGATGGCGCCCAGCACGATGCAGCCGCCAAGACTGCGCCATGCACCCCAGCGCGCTACCGCCGCGCCCCCCGCAAACGCACCGGCAATGCTGATCCAGATGCCGTAGATCTTGGTGACTGCGCCTATTTCGGTGTTGCTGAAGCCCATGTCGCGATAGAACGGCCCCATCACCCCGCCGATGATCGCTTGCTCGGGGATCTTGAACAGCAAGATGAACAACAGCGTCAGTAGCGCCAACGCCCAGTGGTAACGCCGGAAGAAGTCGGCGAACGGATCGATCACGCTTTCGCGCATGGCCTCGCGCCACGACGAAGGCGACAGCCGACGCACATCGGGCTCGCGCATTTTCAGCGTGGTGATGACCGGTATCGCCATCGACACCGCCATCAGCACATAGATGTGCGCCCAGGCGACATGGTCGGACAGGATCAGCGCCAGCGCGCCGGCGACCAGCAGCCCAAGCCGGTAACCCAGCGAATAGGTGGCAACCAGTGCGCCTTGTGCCGACGGTGGCGCGATCTCGATGCGGTAAGCATCGATCGCGATATCCTGCGTGGCGCCCATGAACGCCACGAACAGCGTCGCCAGCACAAACAGCATCAGCTGATGCGGGGTCAGCACGGCCATGACCAGCAATCCCGCCACCACGCCGAGCTGCGCCATGAGCAACCATCCGCGCCGCTGCCCCATACGCGTGAACAGCGGCAAGCGCCAATGGTCCAGCAAGGGCGCCCACAGGAACTTGAGCGCATAGGTCATGCCGGCACTGGCGATCATCGTGATGTCCTTCAGCAGGATGCCGTTCTGCTTCAACCAGAACGACAACGTGTAGGACACCAGCAGGAATGGCAGCCCCGAGGAAAACCCCAGCAGGCACATCGTCCTTGCGGATGGCTGCGAAAAGGCTTTCCAGATGGAGGGCTTGTGCGCGGCGCCGCCTTCAGTCGGCATAATCGACGGTATACGGCGCGTGATCGGAGAACCGTTCGTCTCGATAGATCGAGCAATGTTTGAGGCGCTGCTGCAGCGACGGCGTGACGATCTGATAGTCGATGCGCCACCCCACGTTGTTCTCGCGCGCACGCCCGCGGTTGGACCACCAGGTGTATTCCACCGCCTCGGGCTTGATCGCGCGGAAGCTGTCCACCCAACCGCGCTTGCCGACGAGATCGTTGAGCCAGGCCCGCTCTTCGGGCAGGCAACCGGAATTCTTCTGGTTGGAGCGCCAGTTCTTGATGTCCAGCTCCGAGCGCACGATGTTCCAGTCGCCGCAGAGCACGTAATCGCGCCCGCTCTTGAGCCACTTGTCGAAGATCGGCGTGAGCCAGTCCATCGCCTTGAACTTGAACTGTTGGCGTTCCTCGCCGGACGAGCCGGACGGCACGTAGAGCGATACCACGCTGAGCTTGCCGAACCGCGCTTCGATATAGCGCCCTTCGTTGTCGAACTCATCCCAGCCCAGTTCGGTCAGCACCTGGTCCGGCTCGCGCTTGGCGTAGATCGCCACGCCGCTGTAGCCCTTCTTGCTGCTGGCGTCGCGGTAGAAACAGTGATGCCCGTCCGGGCGGAACATCGGGTCGGCAAGCTGATCTTCCTGCGACTTGGTTTCCTGCAGGCAGACGACATCGGCGCGCTGCTTGCGCAGCCAATCGAAGACACCCTTGGTCGCGGCGGAGCGTATGCCGTTGGCATTCAGGCTGATGATGCGCATGCGTGTTCCTCGTGGGGACAGGCCATGATAGCAATCGAGCACAAAGCGAGGGACGCGCTACCATGACGCATCCGCTCCCTGCCTGACCTGCCCATGCACGACTATCAACGCGACTTCATCGAACTTACCCTGCAACGCGACGTCTTGCGCTTCGGCGAATTCACGCTCAAGTCCGGGCGCATCAGCCCCTACTTCTTCAACATGGGCCGCATCGATTCCGGGGCGGCGCTGGCTCGCCTCGGCCGCGCATACGCGGCCGCCGTGGTGAACTCGGGGCTGGAAGTCGACATGCTGTTCGGCCCCGCCTACAAAGGCATTCCGCTTGCTGCGGCCACCGCCATCGCACTGGCCGACCAGCATTCACGCGACCTGCCCTGGGCGTACAACCGCAAGGAAGCGAAGGACCACGGCGAGGGCGGCGTACTGGTGGGCGCGCCGTTGAAAGGCCGCGTGCTGATCGTGGACGACGTGATGACCGCCGGCACCGCCGTGCGTGAGTCGCTCAGCCTGATCCGCGCGCAGGGCGCCACCCCGGCCGGCGTGCTGATCGCGCTGGACCGCCAGGAGCGCGGCCAGGGCGAGCTGTCCGCCGCCCAGGAAGTACAGCGCGACTACGGCATTCCGGTGGTCGCCATCACCAGCTTCAGCGACGTGCTGGCCTATGCGGGCGAGCGCCCCGGCCTGGCAGCGGAGCACCAGCGCATGCTGGCCTATCGCGAAACGTACGGCGTGCGCGCCTGAGCACCTGAAATGTCCCCACCGTGCAGTGACCCCAGTCACGTTGGCGCACTTTTGACATCCAGGCTGTCAAAGGCGGTGACTATACTGGGGCCACGAAAAGGGGAACCGGCACCATGCGTCGACTCGCGCTGAGCGCATCCATCATCCTGTTGCTCGGCCTGGCCGGGCCTGCAGCCGCGCAACAAACCGGCTCCGGCGGCATCCACTACCGTTGGGTGGACGGCAACGGCCTGCCGCATTACAGCGACAGCCTGACGGTGGACGCGCTCAAGTACGGCTATGACGTGCTCAACAGCGACGGCATGGTGATGCAGCACGTGCAGAAACAGCTGTCGCCTGCCGAACGGGCCGCGGCGGAAAAGCAGGCCGCCGAGGCGGCCGCCAAGCAGCGCGCCATCAACGAACAGAAATCCAACGATATCCTGCTCCTCAACACCTACGCCGACGAAGACGCGCTGAAGGCGGAGCAACGGCAGGTGCTGGATCATCTGGACGAGGAGATGAGCACCACGCGGGTGAACCTGCACAGCCAGGACACCGCGCTGACCGACCTGCTCAATCGCGCCGCCGACGAAGAGCGCCAGAAAAGACCGGTACCCAAGTTCCTCACCGACCAGATCGCCACCCAACGCAACGTAGTAGCCCACGAGCGCGCCCTGCTGGAGCGCGAAAAGGCCGAGCGCGATGCGACCGAGCAACAGCAGGCGCAGGAGCTGCAGCATTTCCGCGAGCTGAAGGCAGCCGAGAAGGCCGATCGCGGGTACTGAGGGCGTCGATGGAACCTCCATCAACGCGATCATGTCACGGTAAAAGGCTGCTCCCAGCCCGCCGATCCTAGAACGGCAATTTCAGCGTGGCATCCACCGCCAGCAGCTGCGTACGGAACGTATCCTGGATCCGCTTGAGCGCCTGCTCGTTGTCCGCGTCGAAGCGCAGCACCAGGATCGGGGTGGTGTTGGAAGGACGCACCAAGCCCCAGCCATCCGGCCAATCGGCGCGCACGCCATCGATGGTGACCAGGGTGGCGTCGCCGAAATTCGCCTGTTCGCGGAATTTCTCGATAAAACGGTAATGCGCGCCCTCGGCCATCTCCACCTTGAGCTCCGGCGTGGAAACACCCTTCGGGCAGGTGGCGAAAATCTCCTCCGGCGTGCGCCCTTCCAGGTCGCCGGCCAGGATTTCCAGCAGGCGCGCGGCGGCGTAGATGCCGTCGTCGAAGCCGTACCAGCGTTCCTGGAAGAAGAAATGTCCGCTCATCTCGCCGGCCAGCTCGGCGCCGGTTTCGCGCATCTTGGCCTTGATCAGCGAATGGCCGGTGCGCCACATCAACGGACTGCCGCCGGCATCGAGGATCTGGCCCCTGAGGTGGCCGGTGCACTTCACGTCGTAGATGATCGTGGCGCCGGGGTGGCGGGACAGCACGTCGCGTGCAAACAGCATCAGCGTACGGTCGGGGAAGATGATCTCGCCGCCGCGCGTGACCACGCCCAGGCGATCGCCGTCGCCGTCGAAGGCCAGGCCCAGGTCCGCGCCGGTCTGCTTCACCGAGAGAATCAGGTCTTCCAGATTGTGCGGATCGGAGGGATCGGGATGATGGTTGGGAAAATGGCCGTCGACCTCGCAGTACAACGGAATCACTTCGCAGCCGATGCCCTCCAGCACCTGCGGCGCCACCGCGCCCGGAATGCCGTTGCCGCAATCGACCACGATCTTCAGCGGGCGCTCGGTCTGTACGTCGGAGGTGATGCGCTCGATGTAATCGGCCGCGACGTCGACCAGGCGCAGGTTGCCGCCACCATCGGATTCGAGCGCGCCGGTGACGATGCGCTGATAAAGATCCTGGATGGCGCCTTCGGACAGCGTTTCGCCGCCCACCACGATCTTGAAGCCGTTGTAGTCCGGCGGATTATGACTGCCGGTAACGGCGACACCGCAGCCGGTGTTGTAGCGATAGGTGGCGTAGTACACCACTGGCGTCGGCACCGCGCCGACGTCGATCACATCGATGCCGGCCAGGCGCAAGCCATCGGCCAAGGCACCGGCCATCTCCGGACCGGAAAGGCGGCCATCGCGACCCACCACGATTTCGCGCAGGCCTTTCTCGCGCATCACCGTACCGATCGACTGGCCAAGCAGCTTGGCCACCGCCGGCGTCAGGCTTTTGCCGACTACGCCACGCACGTCGTACGCGCGGAAGATCGTCGGGTCCACGTTCACGGCCTCGGGAGCGGGCGCCGGTGCAGGCCGGCTGACGGCGGCGGGCGTGGGCCTGATTGGTTCGGGCCGGGCCGGCGATACGGCTTCGATGACGTCGGACAACGTGGGTTCCTCAACACGCGCACGGGGCGGTTTGCCGACGCGCGCAAACAACCAGAATAACGCAGCACCACCGGCCAGGCTCAACAACGTAAGAAAGGCGGCGAATGGCCAGGTGGACGGCAGCACGATGTACGCGCCCGGCAACACCGCCACGACATTGAACGTGCTGCCGTCGACCGGCTTGCCGACCGGTTCGACATCGGCCGAACCCGTACTGCCATGCGCCATCAGTTCGAGGCTGTCGCCGCGGTCGGTGCTCTGCTGCAGCCGCAGCCGACCATCGCGCACCGGTATCGCCTCAAACCGATCGGCCACCGGGGCGAACGGCAGCTCGATCCAGGCCCAGGCCAGCGGTTTTTGCGCGGAGCCCAGGGGCTCCACCACGGTCAGGCGGCGATCGCCCAAACCCTTGAGCATCGCCTCCATGGGCGGCGCGCCCTCGGCCTCCGGCGCAGTCATCAGCTGGGCGGCTTTCGCGTAGCCGAAGTCGCGATAGTTCACGTGCAGCACTTCGTCCAGGCCAGCACTGTAGAGCTCGATGTTCAAGGCTTGCGGCAGGCGTTGCTTCAAGGCTGCGACCACTTGCTGCGCGCTGCCCGGCAAACCGCTCAAGTCGATTCCCGCAACCGCCTGGTTCACCATGTCGTGCTGCTTGGCGATTTCCTCCTTCAAGGCCTGCACTGCCCGGTCCTGCGCGGCATGCACGCGCTCCACGGCGCCGTTCTGGTTGGCGATCAGCCAGGTCTGCCACGCGCAGAACACGGCCAGCGCCAGCAGCAAGGTGCCGGCCGCCAGCATCAGTAATCGTCCCCACTGCACACCCGGCAAACGCGCTCGTGCGCCGTTCATCGCCATGCCCCGCCCTCGTGACTCAATGTTTTCCGGTTGAACCGAATCCGCCCTCGCCCCGTTCCGAAGGCGCAAACGATTCAACGATTTTCAGCCGTGCCTGCCCTACCGGCACCAGCAGCAATTGCGCGATGCGCTCGCCCACCGCAATGGTGTAAGGCTGCGTGCCGCGATTCCAGCAGGAGATCATCAGCGGCCCCTGGTAATCGGCATCGATCACGCCGACCAGGTTGCCCATCACCAAGCCATGCTTATGGCCAAGCCCGGAGCGCGGCACGATCAGCGCGCACCAGCCCGGGTCGCCAATATGGATAGCCATGCCGCTGGGCACCAGTGCGCTTTCGCCCGGCGCCAGGGTAAGCGGCTCTTCCAGCGCGGCGCGCAGGTCCATGCCCGCGCTGCCGACCGTGGCTGCCTGCGGCAGCGGAATGCTGTCGCCCAGGCGAGGATCGAGAATCTTCAGCTCGACGTCGATCATCCGCGCGCCGCCTTGTAGCGGTCGGCGATGCATTCGATGAGCTGGCGGGCGATCGCCGCCTTGTCGGCGCGCGGCAGTTCGCGCGCGCCGTCGGCCCAATAGAGCGTGATGGCGTTGTCGGCCGTTTCGAAGCCGAGACCTTCGCCAACCTGGTTGGCGGCGATCATGTCCAGGCCTTTGCGTTGAAGTTTGTCGCGCGCATAGGTCTCCACGTTCTGCGTTTCGGCGGCAAAGCCCACCAGGAACGGATGCGGTTGCTTGGCCGATAGGCTGGCGAGGATGTCCGGGTTCTCTGCCAGCTGCAGCGTGAGGGCCGCGCCGTCCTGCTTCTTCAGCTTGTGCTCGGCCACGCAGTTCGGGCGATAGTCGCCGACCGCGGCCGAGCCGATGTAGATGTCCGCATCGAGCGCCGCTTCCGTCACGGCCGCATGCATCTGCGCCGCGCTGCGCACGTCGATGCGCCGGGCAACACCGAACGGAGTGGCCATGCTGACCGGGCCGGCCACCAGCGTGACCTGCGCGCCGGCACGCGCCGCTGCCTCGGCGACGGCGAAACCCATGCGGCCCGAACTGCGGTTGCCGATGAAGCGCACCGGATCGATGTCTTCGTAGGTGGGGCCAGCGCTGACCACCACGCGCTTGCCGCGCAGCACCTGCTCGGCAAAGGACGCGACCATCGCCGCCCGCAATTCGCGCGGCTCCAGCATGCGGCCCGATCCGATTTCGCCGCAGGCCTGGTCGCCGGAGGCCGGCCCCAGGATATGCACGCCACGCGTGCGCAAGATCGCGACATTGGCCTGCACCGCCGCGTGCGCCCACATCTGCTGGTTCATCGCCGGCGCCACATACACCGGTGCCGCCGTGGCCAGGCACAGGGTGGTCAGCAGATCGTCGGCATGGCCGTGGGCGAGGCGGGCGATCAGGTCCGCGCTGGCCGGCGCGATCAGCACGCGCTCGGCCCAGCGCGCCAGTTCGATGTGGCCCATCGCCGCTTCGGCGGATTCGTCCCACAGGCTCACGCGGACCGGCTCGCCGGACAGCGCCTGGAAGGTCGTGGGCGTGACGAAACGCGTCGCGTTTTCCGTCATCACCACGCGCACGTGCGCGCCGAGGTCGCGCAGACGGCGGACCAGCTCGCAGGACTTGTAGGCGGCAATGCCGCCCGACACTCCCAAGACGATGCGGCGCTCAGCAAGACTCATGGTGTAAGACGGACCCGACGCTCAAATAGACGGCTAGCTTACCGGATTCACATACGCCAACTGCTGTCCGCAGAGCGCCTCGAACGGGATGCTGGTCACATGAGCATCCGACACTGGCCCGAGACCGAGCGGCCGCGCGAGAAATTATTGGCACACGGCAGCGCTTCGCTCTCCGATGCGGAGCTGCTCGCCGTGCTGCTTGGCAGCGGCGTGCGTGGCAAGGACGCCATCGCACTGGGGCGCGAACTGCTGATGCAGGCCGGCGGCCTGAATGCCCTGCTCAGCCGCCAGGATGGCGAACTGCGCGTCGTCGGGCTCGGCCCGGCCAAGCGCGCGCGGCTGGCCGCCGCCCTCGAACTGGCGCGGCGCAGCCTGGCCGAGCAACTTGCCGATCGGCCCTCGCTGGCCAACCCGCGCGAAAGCGGGGATTACCTGAGTGCGCGTCTGCGGCATCTGCCCTACGAGGTGTTCGCCTGCCTGTATCTGGACAACCGCCACCGCGTGCTTGCCTGTGAAGAACTGTTCCGCGGCACGGTGGATGGCGCCAGCGTGCATCCCCGCGAAGTGGTCCGGGCTTGCCTGAAGCACAATGCCGCAGCGGTGATCTTCGCCCACAACCATCCCAGCGGTGTGGCCGAGCCCAGCGCCGCCGACCAGGCCATCACGCGGGAGCTGGGCCAGGCGCTCCGGCTGATCGGCGTGCGCGTGCTGGATCACCTGGTTATCGGCCACGCCGAACCGGTTTCCATGGCCGCCTGCGGCCTGCTCTGAACGACGCGCAAAAAAAACGGCGCGACCGGGAGGGTGCGCGCCGGGAGCCGCATTGAGGGGAGGGTATGAGGGAATGCGGCGATCCCGTATCGAGCCGACGGGGGAGACGCCGGAGATACCCAGGTATTGTCGCGACGCGTCATGACCGGCGTATGACATCGTCGGTCAACGCCCCGCAAGGTTCCCCCAGCAAGCCAGGCCGACAGTGGCTGGCAAGACTTATGCACACAGCGGCCCAAAGCCCACTTAGCGTCATATCACCGAAAAGCACATCAAGTTCACAATTTAATCCATTGTTTTATAAAACTAATCTGCATGACAGTGCGGTTGCGGACGCGCTTTCACGCCATCTTGAATACGGCGCCTTCACTTTCCCCACAGACTTATCCACAGCTTGATCCACTGCGCTGCAGCAGCCCTGCAGGGCGCGGCTGACATTCCCGGCAAGGCAGAGCCCGGCGCGGCGGTCTGTTACGATGCGCGGTTCCATTCCCGAACGATCCCCTCCCGTGAAAGAAGCGCTGCGCGAACTGGTCCATTCGGCTATCCGGACCCTGCAAGGCGAAGGCGTGCTGCCCGCCGACCTTGACCTGCCCACCTTCGTGATCGAGCGAGCCCGCAGCCGCGAACACGGCGATTTCGCCACCAACGCCGCCATGCTGCTGGCCAAGCCGGCGCGGGCCAAGCCGCGCGAGCTGGCCGAGAAACTGGTCGCCGCCCTGCCCGCCAATGCCTTGGTTGCCAAGGTGGAGATTGCCGGCCCCGGCTTCATCAATTTCTTCCTGGCGGCCACGGCTTACCACGCCGAGGCGGGACGCATTCTTTCCGAAGGTCCCACCTACGGCCGCAACAGGCACGGCGCCGGGCACACGGTGGGCGTGGAGTTCGTGTCGGCCAATCCAACCGGACCACTGCACGTCGGCCATGGCCGCGCCGCCGCCATCGGCGACTGCCTGAGCCGCCTGCTCGAGGCCACCGGCTGGAACGTCAAGCGCGAGTTCTACTACAACGACGCCGGCGTGCAGATCCAGAACCTGGCGATCTCCGTGCAGGCGCGCGCGCGCGGTATTGCCCCGGGCGACCCCGGCTGGCCGGAAGACGGTTACCGCGGCGACTACATCGCCGACGTGGCGCGTGCCTACCTGGACGGCGAAGCGGTCATCGCCGATGGCCATGCGGTGACCGGCGCCAAAGATCCGGACGATCTCGACGCGATCCGCCACTTCGCCGTCGCCGCACTGCGCCGCGAACAGGACCTGGACCTGCAGGCCTTCGGCGTCGGCTTCGACGTGTATTTCCTGGAGTCCTCGCTCTACACCGACGGCAAGGTGGAGGAAACCGTGCGCGAGCTGGTCGCCCACGGCCACACCTACGAAGAGGGCGGCGCGCTATGGCTGCGCACCACCGATTTCGGTGACGACAAGGACCGCGTGATGCGCAAGTCCGACGGCAGCTACACCTATTTCCTGCCGGACGTGGCCTATCACCGCAGCAAATGGCTGCGCGGCTACGAACGCGCGATCACCGAACTGGGTTCGGATCATCACGGCAGCCTCGCCCGCGTGCGCGCCGGCCTGCAGGCCTTGGACTGCGGCATTCCCAAAGGCTGGCCGGAATACGTGCTGCACCAGATGGTGACGGTGATGCGCGGCGGCGAAGAAGTGAAGATCTCCAAGCGCGCCGGCAGCTACGTCACCCTGCGCGATCTGATCGACGAAACCGGGCGTGACGCCACGCGCTATTTCTTGATTGCGCGCAAGGCCGACTCGCAACTGGTGTTCGACATCGACCTCGCCCGCTCGCAAAGCAACGACAACCCGGTCTACTACATCCAGTACGCCCACGCCCGCGTCTGCCGCGTGCTGGAAGAGCTGGCCGAACGCGGCCTGCCGCCGGTGGACACGCAGGCCGGCATCGCCAGCATGACCCGGCTGGACACGGAACACGAGCAGATCCTGCTGACCGAGCTGTCACGCTATCCCGAAGTGGTGGAAGCCGCGGCCAACAATCTGGAACCGCACCTGATCGCCCAATATCTGCGCGAACTCGCTGGCGCGCTACACAGCTACTATCACGAGCACAAGTGGATCGTGGACGACGCCGAGCTGCGCAACGCGCGCATCACGCTCGCCGTCGCCACCCGCCAGGTGATACGCAACGGTTTGGATTTGCTGGGTCTCAGCGCCCCGGAGAAGATGTAAATGGCAACACGCAAGGGCAAAGGCCGCCAGGCCGTTCGCAACAACAGCGGCGGGTTTCCGGCCTGGGCCGGCATTCTGGTTGGCATCCTGATCGGCGGCCTGGTGGTCGTGGTGCTGATGCGCCACTCGCTGGTGCCGATGACGCCCAAAGGCCCGCAACCCAACCCGGAAGCCACCGCGCAACCCGGCAGCGACGAAGGCCTGACGCCCGCCAGCAGCAACACCGCGCCCAAGAAACCGCAATACGACTTCTACTCCGTGCTGTCGGAAAAAGAAGTGCGCATTCCGGATTCGGAAATCAGCGCGCAGGCCAAGGCAGAGCAGCAAGCGCGACAGAAGCAACAACAGCAGCAGGAACAGGCCCAGGCTGCCGCGGCCGCAGCGCCCAAGCTGCCGCCCAACGCACCAACGGCAGTCACCCAGAACATCACGGCCGCGCCGGCTTCGGCCGTGGCGCCGCCGCCTTCGAACGGCCCCAGCGGTTTTCTGCTGCAGGTCGGTGCGTTTCCCAGCGCTGCCGATGCGGAAACCTTGAAGGCGAAGCTCGCGCTGCAAGGCTTTGTCGCCAATGTGCAGTCGGTGAACGTCGGCGGGCAGACTTATCACCGCGTACGCCTGGGGCCGTTCCATTCGGCGACGGACCTGGAATCGGCGAAGCAACGCTTGTCGGCGGCGGGGATTTCGGCGATTGCGTTGAAGGCCGGCGGCTGAGGCGCATTCCCATGCGGAGCGAACGAGGGCGCCAAAAGGCGCCCTTGTCATTTCCGCTCAAAACGAGCGCCTACGATCTGTTTATTTCGGCCTGCGACAAACGGCTCCCTCCCCTGCTTGCAGCGGAGGGAGCGCATCCTGGTGAGTATCGAGTTGTACCGACTTGCCATGCTGTTAGAGGAGTAGTGGGCAACTTGTAGAAGCGCCCTTATGCGTGCTGGCGCTTCAAACGGATCAACCCGGAAATATCATCGTCGCCATGCCCCTGCCGCATCAGCTCGGCATAGTCGGCCAGCGACTGCTCGATCACCACGCGTGATGTACCCGCCTTCTCGGCGATCCCACGCACGATGCCCAGGTCCTTGTGCAGCAGCGCAAGCTTGAAGCCCACGCTGAACTGGTTCTTCAACATCGTCGCGCCGCGCTTCTCCAGGAACCAGTTGCCCGCGGCGCCCGCTCCCAGCGTGGGAATCAGGCGTTCCGGATCGAGACCCAAGGCCTCGCCCAGCGCCAGCCCTTCGCACACCGCTTGCGCAATGCCCGCCACCAGTACCTGGTTCACCGCCTTGGTGGCCTGGCCCGCGCCGACGTCGCCCAGATGCGTGATGCGCAAGGCATACGCTTCCAATACCGGCTTCGCACGTTCGAGCACTGCGGCATCGCCGCCCACCATGATCGACAGCTTGCCGTTCTTGGCGCCTTCCACGCCGCCGGACACCGGCGCATCCAGGAAATGCGCATGCACCGCGGCGAGACGCGCCGCCGCTTGCTTGGCGGTATCGGGCGCAACGGTGGAATGATCGATCACGATCGTGCCGGGCTTTACGTGCGCTGCAAGCGCATCCACGGTGTTCAGCACATCGGCGTCGGCCGTGACGCACAGCGCGATCACCTCGCACTGCGCGGCCAGCTCCTCCAGCGCAGGCGCGCTGACGCCCCATGTGCGCGCAAGCGCTTCGGCCTTGGCATGCGTGCGGTTGGCTACCGCGTGCAGCAGGCCGTGCTGCTGCAGATGTCCGGCCATCGGTTCGCCCATGGCGCCCAGACCGATGAATGCTGCCTTGAGAGTCATACGTAATCCTTGCTGGAGGTCGATCGGTTGCAGGCCGTCAAGTATGAAGAACGCGGCAGGGCACTACCAAGTGCACGCTCAAAGATGCGCCAGCAGCAGCACAGCCAATGCCGCGATGACCCACATGGCCGGCTTCACGTCACGCGCCCTGCCGGTGGCGAGCTTGATCAGCACATAGGAAAGGAAGCCATAAGCCACGCCGTCGGTAATCGAATACGTCAGTGGAATCAGCAGGATCGCGACGAAGGCCGGCACCGCTTCGTCAAACCGCTGCCATTCGATGCGCGTGATCGCTCCGATCATGAACACGCCAACCAGGATCAACGCGGGCGCCGTCGCAATGGCGGGCACCAGCGAAAGCAGCGGCGAGAGAAACAGAAACGGCAGAAAGCACAGCCCTGCCACCACGGCGACCAGGCCGGTACGCCCGCCCTGCGAAATGCCCGCCGCCGACTCGATGAACGCATTGGCCGGACTCGTGCCCAGCGGCGCCGATACCAAAGCTGAAAACGCATCCACCCGCATCGATTGGCGGATGTTGCGCGGATCGCCGTTCTCGTCCAGCAGGTTGCCTGCATCCGACACCGCCATGAAGGTGGACAAGGCATCGAAGAACGAGGTGAACAGCATGACGAAGATAAAAGGCCAGTACGCCAGCTTCAGCGATCCCAGCAAATCGAGCTGGCCGATCGCGGAAAAATCCGGCAACGCGAAAAAGCCCTGCCAGTTCACCAAGGTCGCCGCGCCGCCATAAGCACTGCCGTCGCCCCACCAACGCCCGATCGGCATCGCCAGCACCGTGGTCAGCACGATGCCGAGCATCAGCGCGCCCTTGATGCGCCGTGCCACCAAAAAGATCGTCACCGCCAGCCCGGCGAGAAAAGTCAGCAGCACCGGATTGAGCTTCGCCGAATGCACCAAGGTCACCGGGTCACCCACGATGAACTTGGCGTTGACCAGGCCGATCAGGCTGATAAACAAGCCGATGCCGCACGACACGGCGTGGCGCAGGTTTTCCGGAATGGCATCCACCACCAGCTTGCGCACGTTGAACAGCGCCAGCAGCGCGAAGATCACGCCCGACCAGAACACACAACCCAGCGCCGTCTGCCAGGACATGCCACCGCCATGCACCATCACGAAGGCGAACAGCGCATTCATGCCCATGCCCGGCGCAACCAGCACCGGATTGCGTGCGTACAAGCCCATCGCACAGCTGCCGAAGAAGCTCACCAGCACGGTGGCCGTCAGCCCTGCCGAGAACGGCACCCCACCATGCGCCAGCACCGCGGGATTGACCACGATGATGTACATCGACGTGAGAAACGTGGTGATGCCGGCCAGCACCTCGACCCGGGTGCTGGAATCCGCAGCGCGGATGCCGAAGAACCGTTCCATGGCGGAAGCTTGTCCGCCTTCGCTATGCGCCATGTTGAACGGGTCCGCTTAAGGAAACCCCTATTCAGCCACGATGGACGTCATGTGTCACGAAAGGATTTTCCGCCGACGGCGGCTCCAGCCAGTGCGGATGGGTCAGCGTATGGCGCATGTCCGCCAGGCCGCTTTGCCAGTGCTCGTGCATGGTCGCCGCGCTGAACTCGTAGTCCTTGTAGTGCCCTTCGTACGGCTTGTCGCGATAGATCAGGTGGATCAGGTTGGTCAGCGCCCCATTGGCGTAGCGTTCGGCGCGCCGATAGGCCGGCGTGTCGCGCTTGTCCTCGGGGATCAGTTCCATCAACTCATGCAGGAAGCGTTGCTGCTCGCGCGTCTGGTGCATGTATTCGGTGACCAGGCGCGTGCGGCTGGAATACTGGATGTCTTTCGCACGTTCGGCCACGCCACCCATGTCGCGCGGCAAGGCGCCGACCGCGCTCCACAGGTCGACCTGGAAGATCAGCGCATCGCGATGCGGCCGCTCGGTCAGCACCTTGTACAGCGGCGTGTTGGAAACCATGCCGCCGTCCCAGTAGTACTCGCCATCGATTTCCACCGCGGGAAATCCCGGCGGCAGTGCGCCCGACGCCATGAAATGCTCGGGCCGCAGCGTGTCATGGCGATTGTCGAAATAGGCGAAATTGCCGGTGCGCACATTCACCGCGCCCACCGATACGCGCACGCAGCTGGGGTGGTTGATGCGATCGAAATCGGCCAGCCGTTCCAGGGTTTCGCGCAACGGCGCCGTGTCATACCAGCTGGTGGTGGCCGGCGTGCCGTGCCACTGCAGGACCGGCGGCGGCATGCGTGGCTTGAAAAAGCCATACTGCCCTTCCATGATCGCCCGCCACGCGGCAAACATGTTGACGCCCTCGCGCACGATCGGCGGCATGCTCATGCCTTCGACCCACGGATAACCCGGGGAGCTCGGCCACAGCGCCGACTTGCAGATGCCTTCCCAGAATTCGGTCAAGCGTTCGACGCGGCGTTCCGGTGCATTGCCCGCGATAATGGCGGCGTTCAAGGCGCCGATGGAGATGCCGGCGATCCAGTTCGGATGCAACCCGGCTTCGGCCATCGCCTGGTACACGCCCGCCTGATACGCGCCCAGCGCGCCGCCGCCCTGCAGCACCAGTGCCGTGACCTTGTAGGCATCCTGGGCCGGATGTTGGGCGGCTGCCTCAGCCTTGGACGAGGTCTTCTTCTTCGCGTCCATAAGTCTTTCCTGTGTGCGCTTCTTCAGCGAGATAGTCGTAGACCACCGTGCCCAGGTCGAGCGTGAGGTCGGTGATGTAATGCACGGCCGATTCCACTTTCAGCACCGGCAGGTCGGCCACCGGGGCCAGCGCATGCGGATGCAGCTCCAGCGACGCGGGGCCGGTCCAGGCGCCTTTCAGCGTGACGTTGCTCGTGTAATAGCGCACCAGCTCGCAGATACGCGGCGTGCCGTCGACGTGCGGAATGATCTTCAACAAGAAGTTCGGCGCGGCGAGGCCGGCGAGAATCGCATCCGCATCCGCCGCCCGATGCTTGAAGCCCATGGTGGCCTTGGCCACGCGCACCTTGCCGTAATCGAGCGTGCCGACCAGCGTATCGATTTCCGTTTCCAAAATGGGTGTGGCCAGTTTCTTTGGAAAACCCCACAACTCGCGGCCACCGGCGATCGGCGGGTGATCGTTGAGATACATCGCATGCACGTAGCCGCCGCGCTCGCCGCGGAAGCTCACCGGTATCACCTGGCCCGATTCGGTGTAATCGCCGAAGCCGGTGGAATCGGGCATGCGGATGAATTCGTACTTCACTACCGGCTCGATGATTTCCAGCGGCTCCGGCACCACGGCGCGCAACGCGTCCATATCGGTGCGGTAGGTGATGACCAGGAATTCGCGGTTGACGAAGCGGTACGGGCCCTTGGGGAAGGCCGGGCTGGTCAGCGGCATGGCGAACGCGTTGGCTTTGACGTCGGCGATTTTCATTTTGAATTCCTTGTTGAGTAATGCCTGTGCGCTTGCATCCAGTCCCGCTTTGCTCGTCATCCCGGCGAACGCCGGGATCCAGTGACTTTGAGGCGCCTCAGAGGCGCTGGGCCCCGGCGTTCGCCGGGGTGACGGCGAGGTACCACTGAAGCAAAGCGGATTACTGCATGTACCAACCGTGGCTCACCACCAAGCTCTGCCCGGTCAGCGCCGCACTCGGGAACGCCGCCAGGAACAGCGCCGTCTGCGCGATGTCTTCGACCGTGGTGAATACGCCATCCACCGTGTCCTTCAGCATCACGTTCTTGATCACTTCGTCCTCGGTGATGCCCAGCTCCTTGGCCTGCTCGGGAATCTGCTTTTCCACCAGCGGCGTGCGCACGAAACCAGGGCAGATCACGTGCGAGCGCACGTTATGCGCCGCACCTTCTTTCGCCAGCGTGCGCGCAAGGCCGAGCAGGCCATGCTTGGCGGTGACGTATGCCGATTTCAGCTTCGAGGCTTCGTGCGAATGCACCGAGCCCATGTAGATGACCGTGCCGCCGCGATTGTCCTTGTACATGTACTTGAGCGCGGCCTTGGTGGTAAGGAAGCCGCCGTCGAGATGGATCGCCAGCATCTTCTTCCAGTCTGCAAACGCGAACTGGTCGATGGGGTTGATGATCTGCACGCCCGCGTTGGAAATCAGCACGTCCAGGCTGCCGAAGGCTTCCACCGTCTTGTCGGTGCCTGCGTTCACCGCGTCTTCGTTGGTGACGTCCATGGCGATGCCGATGGCCTTGCCGCCGGCCGCCTTGATCTCCGCCGCCGCCGCATCCGCGGCCTGCTGATTGATGTCGGCGATCGCCACCGCCGCACCGTTCTTCGCATATAGCTCGGCGATAGCCTTGCCCAGGCCGCTGGCGGCGCCCGTGATCAATGCAACCTTGCCGTCGAGACTTGCCATGTGCCACTCCTTCGGATGAATGAAAAAGGTGGGGCAGCACATCGGCCTGCCGCAGGATGTTTCGACGCTTCGCCGAAACATCCCTGAGGCTATCGCTAACGCATGCCCTCGGAGAGGTAGGTATAGCCGGTCAAACCTTCATTCAATGTTACAAACAGGCCTTCCGCCTGCTCGCCCTGGATGCCGGCGGCGGAAATCCGTTCACGGTAACTGCGGCGCAAGGCCTCCAGATCGTAGCCGACGTAGTCCAGCATCAGGTCGGTGGTATCCCCGCGCCGCTTGTGCGCGAACACGTAATGGCCACCATCCACGCGCACGTTCACCGCGTCGGTGTCACCGAACAGGTTGTGGATGTCGCCCAGGGTTTCCTGATAGGCGCCCACCATGAAGATGCCGAGGCGGTACGGCTCGCCCTCGTTCAAGGCGTGAAGCGGAAGGCTGACGTCCACGCCTTCGGCATCCACGTAATGGTCGATGCGGCCGTCCGAATCGCAGGTCAGGTCCACCAGCACGCCGCGGCGCGTCGGCTGCTCGTGCAAGCGTGCGATCGGGGCAATCGGAAAGATCTGGTCGATCGCCCATACGTCGGGCACCGATTCGAACACGGAGAAGTTGACGAAGTATTTGTCGACCAGCTTTTCATCCAATTCGTCCAGCGCCTGGCGATGCGCACGCTCGGCCGGCAGCAGGCGCGCGCGCACCGCATTGGCGATGGCGTAGTAAAGCTCGTCCAGCCGCGCGCGCGCCGCCAGCGAAAGCTGGCCCAATGCATACAGCGTCTGGCCTTCCTGCACGTGGTGCTGGGCTTCGTGGAAAAGCTCCAGCGGCGGGCGCGTATCCAGTTCCTCGTGCACCTCGCGCAAGTGGCGAAGCACGGCCGGCTCATCGCCATCTGGCGGCGGCAAGCTGCCGGCGGGCACCGCTTCCACTTCGCTGACGTTCACCACCATCACGGCGTGATGGGCGGTCATGGCGCGCCCCGCCTCGGTAATGATGTGCGGCGCCTGCAGACCTTCGGCTTCGACCGCTTCGGCCAGCGACTGCACGATCGTCGCCGCATATTGTTCGATCGAATAATTGATCGAGTTGTGGCTGCGCGAGCGCGAGCCTTCGTAATCCACGCCCAGGCCGCCGCCCACGTCGACGATGTCCAGCGGCACGCCCATCTGCGTGAGTTCCACGAAATAGCGTGTGGCTTCGCGCATGCCGTTGGCGATGTCGCGCACGTTGGAAATCTGCGAGCCCATGTGGAAGTGCTGCAGCTTCAAGGTGTGCTTGAGACCTGCCTGGTCGAGGCGCGCCACCAGTTCCAATACCTGCGCTGGCGACAGGCCGAACTTGCCCTTGTCGCCACCGGTGTTCTGCCATTTGCCCGCGCCGATGGACGCCAGGCGCACGCGCACCCCGAGCAGCGGCTCCACGTTCAAGGCGTTCGCTTCGCTGATCACATGATCGAGCTCGGACAACTTTTCGATCACGATATGGATGCGCAGGCCGAGCTTGCGCCCGATCAGCGCCAGGCGAACGTATTCGCGGTCCTTATAGCCATTGCAGATCACGATGGAACCTGGCCGCGCCATCGCCAGCACCGCCATCAGTTCCGGCTTGGAGCCAGCCTCCAGGCCAAAGCCATGCGCACCGGCCGCCACCAGTTCGGCCACCACGCCGCGCTGCTGGTTCACCTTGATCGGATAGACGGCGGTGTAGCCGCCCGCGTAATGCCACGCGTCGATCGCCTTGGCGAACGCGCCCTGCAAGCGAGCCAGGCGGTCGGCCAGGATGTCCGGGAAGCGCACCAGCAAGGGCAGGCGCAAGCCTTCGGCGCGGGCACGCTCGACGATGTCGGGAAGGGAAAAGCCGGGGCCGCTCGGGCCATGCGGACGGATCACGATGTGGCCGGCGTCGTTGACGTCGACATAGCCATCGCCCCAGTAAGGCACGGCGTAGGTATGACGGGCAGCATCGATATTCCAGGCGTTCGCCATGTGACGGTATCTCCTGATTGGGAGGATGTCGTCGTCGCAGCGGCGGAGCCTTGACGAACACAAAGCTCCCCAGCCGGAAGCCTCACACGCCGCGGGGCCGGAAGAGCCTGATGGCCGCCCATGGCGGCCGGTCGCGTATTGTAACGGCCGGCTGCGACAATTTGAGGTCAGCTTTTTGTTTCTCGTGGCAAAAGCCGGGGAGCGCCGGAGCTGCTGCGGCACGACTCCAACCGTTGCCGCTACAATTACTTTCCTTTAACCCGAGCTCCAAGGATCTGTCCGTCATGTCGCAGCCCAGCTGGTTCACCGAAGCACACCAGGCTTCCGGCTCCTCCATCGGTTATCGCGTTGAAAAGCTGCTGCATGCGGAGAAAACCCCGTTCCAGACCATCGAGATCTACCAGACTACGGACTGGGGCAACCTGATGGTGATCGACGGCTGCGTCATGCTCACCAGCCGCGACAACTTCCTCTACCACGAGATGATGACCCACCCGGCGCTGTTCACCCATGCGCGCGCCAAGCGCGTGGTGATCATCGGCGGAGGCGATTGCGGCACGCTGCGCGAAGTGCTCAAGCATGAAGAAGTCGAGCACGCGGCCCAGGTGGAAATCGACGAGCGCGTCACGCGCCTGGCCGAGCAGTACTTCCCGGAGCTGTGCGAGTCCAACCACGATCCGCGCGCCGAGCTGCTCTTCATCGACGGCATCAAGTACATGGCCGAGGCGGAGCCCGAATCGCTGGACCTGATCATCGTCGATTCCACCGACCCGGTCGGCCCGGCCGAAGGCCTGTTCAACGCCGCGTTCTACACCAGCTGCCACAAGGCGCTGCGCCACGGCGGCATCCTGGTGCAGCAGAGCGAATCGCCGCTGGCGCACCTGGAGCTGATCAAGTCGATGCGCGCCGCCATGCGCACGGCCGGCTTCAGCGCCGTGAAGACGCTGCCGTTCCCGCAGCCGTGCTACCCCACCGGCTGGTGGAGCTGCACCATGGCGCGCAAGGGCGGCGACCTGGCCGGCTTCCGCGAGCGCGGCGCGCTCAGCAAGAACTTCAGCACCCGCTACTACAACGCCGACGTGCACAAGGGCGCGCTGGCGTTGCCGGAATTCATGCGCGAGGCGCTGGGGGAATAACTGAAGAGCCGGAAATCGTAGATCGGCAATCGTAAATCGCAAGAACCTTGATGCGACGCGCTCTTGCGATTACGGATTTACGATTCCCGGCCCCCGACGCACTCAAAAGATCCGGCTGCGCACCTTCGGCAGCAACACGATCACCAGCGTCGCGAACGGACCCAACAACAGCGACAGCAGAAACCACAGCAGTCCGCTGCGATTCTTGCCTTGCGCCAGGCCGGCATTGATCAAGGCCAGCGTGCCCCACCCCACGAACCAGGGGGCGGCATTCGCCTGGGCAAGCATCGAAAACGACTCCACAGCATTCTCCTGTGTTCCGCGTGGGCAGCGGTCTGCATGCTACAGGAGCCGGCGCGGCATGCCCAAGGCGTCGCGTTCAGCGGAAAAATCGAAGAACGTTCCTGTTCAGAAGTCCCTCAATCCCGTCCGGCTATGCTCGTCCCTTTTATGACCCATGGAGTTCCCATGCGTGGATGGCGCCTTGTTGCCCTCACTCTGGCCTGTGCCCTCGGCACGACGGCGGTAACCGCCAAGCAGCAGCCCGCCCCTGGCGCCGCCGGCGCGGCAGAGCCTCGGGAAAAAGCGCTGCTCGCATTCCAGAACGACCTGATCAGCGTATTGGCCCCCAGCGGCGATGCGGACCGCCTGCTGGCAGCGGCCCTGCTGGCGCGCCCGCTGCCGAATCCCGGCAAGCCCAACACCTTCCACGCCCTGATCGAACGCGCCGCCCGCGTCGACGGCGCCGGCCCTGCCGTGAACTGGGCGCGCCTGGCCGACTGCGATCCGAACGCACATGCCTGCCCCAATGGCAATGCCGTGGCGCAACTGGTGCAACAGGCGCCGGACAACGCCGCCGTGTGGCTGGTGAAGCTGAGCCAGGATGCCAATGGCCTGAAAAACGACGCTGCCCGCCAGGACCTGGCCAAGGCCGCGTCCGCCAAGCTATATGACGACTACAGCGGCGTGGCGCTGAAAGCGCTGGCCAACGGCACCGCGCTGCTGCCGCCGCCCAGCGCGACCATCGATCCGAACGCCGACGCCGGCCCTTACGGCGTGCAGGTATTGGTCGCCTTCGGCAGCGCCGCCGGCATGCCGCAGCCGGCGCTGCGCGACACCGCCAGTTTCTGCGAAGCCAAGGCAGCCAAGGACGACGGCATCAAGAACGACTGCCTGAAACTGGGCCAGTTGCTGGAATGGGGCTCCAGCCCCCTGGCCCGCTCGCTCGGCCTGCATCTGCGCGAAGCGCTCAACACCGATCCGGCCCAGCAACAGGACGCCCAGAATGCCCGCCGCAACCTGATCTGGCAGGTGCAGAACTTTGCGGCCATTTCCTTGCGCGCCCAGAGCGACAAAGCCCAGGCGCAGCATCTGCTGGCCCTGGCCCGCAACGGCGGCACCCAGATGAGCCTGATGCTTGCCGCGTTGCATGATGCCGGCGTGCCTACGGATGCACCGGCCGATTGGCAGCCGGAAAAAAGGCCGTAAATCGGGAATCGTCAATCGGAAATCGTGAAAGCGGCGCCCGCCGCAAGCATGCAGATGCGGCTTTCAACGATTGACGATTTACGATTTACGATTGACGGCGGGTGCCGATTAACGGCTCCCGCCGATTTACGGCCACCCACCAGCCCGCTACCCTTGGCCCGACCTCCCGTCAACAGGGGTAGCCGATGCTTACGGTATTGGTAGCAAGCAGTAAAGGTGGTTGCGGCAAGAGCACGCTGGTCACCCAGCTTGCCTCCCATTGGGCGCAGGACGGCAAGCGCACCGCGATCGTCGACAGCGACCCGCAGGGCTCCAGCTACCGCTGGGCCAGCCTGCGACCCGACAACGTACCAGGCGTGCTGGCACTGGAAGGCGGGAGGCGGGCGCTGGAAAAACTCCCCGACGACACCGACCGCGTGCTGGTCGATACCGCCGCCGGCTCGCACGAGAAGGAACTGGAGCCGTATCTGGAACAAGCCAGCGTGGTGGTGGTGCCGGTACTGCCCTCGTCCTTCGATCTGCACGCCACCCTGAAATTCCTCGAGCACCTGCGCGGCATCAGCCGCATCAAGCGCGGCAAATTGCCGGTCGCCCTGGTCGGCAACCGGCTCAAGCCGTGGACCCACGCCAGCCAGGACGCCATCGACCAACTGGCGGAGCAGGCGCCGTTCCCGGTGGTGGCCCAACTGCGCGACACCCAGGCCTACGTGCTGCTCACCTCGCTGGGCAAGGGCATCTTCGATTACGGCTCCGAACAGGTCCGCAGCCACCAGCAGGACTGGAATCCGCTGCTACGCTGGATCAAGCGACAGCACTAGCACTAAGGCACGCCTTTCACATCAACCAAGACATCCTCCGGGAGAACTTACTGTTATGCACGAACTGATCCTGTTGCGGCACGCCGAAGCCCAGCCCGCCCCACCCGGCGGGGAAGACGAGGTGCGCCGCCTCAGCGGGCGCGGCGAACAGGAAGCGCGTGCAGCCGGGGTGTGGTTGAAAAAACATGGCAAGCGGCCGGACCGGGTGCTGTGCTCCCCTTCCGAGCGCACCTGCGCCACGGCCAACCTGGCGCTGGCCGAGATGGAGCGCGCGCCGACCATGCAGAGAGCCGCCGAGATCTACAACGCCACACCGGGCGAGCTGCTGGCCCTGCTCGACCAGCATGGCGACGTGAACACGGTGATGCTGGTCGGCCACAACCCCGGCATCGAGCGGCTGGTCGCCCTGCTGGTGGAAGGCCGTTCCGAGGATTTCCGCGGCATGCCGCCGGCCGGGCTGGCCGTGCTTCACTTCGACGGCCCGCTGGAACCGGGCAACGCACGACTGGATGCGTTCTGGTCCCCATGAAACGCAAGGATGCGCCAGAGCCTGCCTGCGTCGTTCGGATGACGCACAGACCGTAGACAGGCGTTTGTCCATTTGGCGTAGGCAGCATGATGTCCAGCAGGTTCGCAGGGGGTATGGCACGGTGCAGGGGCAACGGGCCGTGTACAGGGTGGCCGATGGCGCTTTTGCTGTTGATGCTGCCGTTGCTCGCCGCCGCCAACGGCACCGACTACCGCATCGATCCGGCCCGCTCCGAAGCCATGTTCCGCGTCCGTCTGTTCTGGGTGGACAAGGTCAACGGCGAGTTCACCCGTGTCGATGGCGACGTGGTGCCGGGCCCGCAGCCCGACAGCTGGGTGGTCAATGCCACCATTCCGGTCGACAGCGTCACCCTGCCCTCGACGCACATGCGCCAACTGCTGCTGGCGCCCTCGTTCTTCGACGTACGTCATCACCCGACCATCCACTTCGTGTCCAACCCCATTGCACAAGCCGAACTCGATCATGGCGGCACGCTGACCGGCCATCTCACCGTGCGCGGCGTCACCGCGCCCATCCGCTTTGCCATGGAGCCGGTGCAGTGCCAGCGGCTGGTGATGACGCCGTGCCGGATCCTGCTGCGCGGCATGCTCCAACGCAGCACCTTCGGCATGACCGCCGACCGCCTCGCGCTGTCCGACAGCGTCGACCTCAACCTCGACATCACGCTGCAACCGGAAACCCGTTGAACGGCCGTTACTGATCGGCAGCTATGATGAGGCGACCCGGCGACCGGCGGTGCAGCCTCTGTTTGCACGCAACTCAGGAAGGTGAACCGTATGTGGAGATGTGAGCGCACAAGCGCGCAGGCGTGCAGGCAAGCCCTTGATGTGACATCCGGTACAAGTCTGCGCATGCCGTGACTTCGAACTCGTTACCGATGCGCATGCGTTACCGCTTTGTGTTGCTACTGCTGCTGGCCTCCCTGCTGCAGGGTTGCGCGCTGAGCCGCGCGCAAATCAAGCACGCCGACAATGTCGTCGCCGCCGGGGTCGATCGCCAGGCCACGTGCGATCGCAGCGATCACTGCGCCACGCCTTCGCCGCTGCTGGATGCGGCCACCCACGCCCTGGCCGAATCCACGCCTGACCACCCCGAACACGTCATCACCCTGCTCGACGATAGCGAAGCCTCGCTGGCCGCGCGCATCAACCTGATCCGCGCGGCAAAAAAATCGATCGACGTGCAAACCTACATCTGGGACGAAGATGACCTGGGCCAGCTCGCGCTCGGCGAACTGGTCGACGCGGCACGGCGCGGCGTAGACGTGCGCATTCTCGCCGACCAGCTGTTTTCGTTCGAAGACCCGAACCTGCTCGCCCAGCTCGCCTTTGCCAGCCCCCATCTGCACGTACGCCTCTACAACCCCACCTTTCACAACTCGCGCACGCCGCCGCTGGAATTCGCCGCCAGCATTCTTTGCTGTTTCATGAAGTTCAACCAGCGCATGCACAACAAGCTGCTGCTGGTGGATGACAGCATCGGCATCACCGGCGGGCGCAACTACCAGGATCGCTACTTCAACTGGGACAACGACTTCGATTACGTCGATCGCGACATCATGGTCGGCGGCCCCGCCGCGCAGCAGATGGCGGAGAAATTCAACGTATTCTGGCACCACAAGCGCGCCGTGCCGCTCACGCACCTGCGCGATGTCAACCGGCTGATCCTGCGCCACCCCGCGCTGCCGTCATGGCCAGGGCCGCACTACGTCTACCCCGCGCGCGTGGCCGCGGCCCAGGCCGAGGCGGAAGACCCGGACTGGCTCGCCGAGCACATCACCAGCGACACCCTGCACGCCAGCAACGTGGAGTACTTCAGCGACCTGCCCGCCAAGACCGAACAACCCACGCGGCGCCAGGCGCTTGAATTCACGGCGCATTTGATGCAGTTGGTCAGCCACGCCAAGAAGGAAGTGGTGTTGCAGACGCCGTATCTGGTCATGAGCCGGCGCGCCCAGAAAATCTTCAAGCGATTGCATCGCGAAGACCCATCGCCGCAGATCATCGTCTCCACCAATTCGCTGGCTTCCACCGATGCCTTCGCGGTGTATGCGCTCTCGTACAAGCACCGCAAAAGCTACCTGACCCAGTACGGCTTCGACATCTACGAATTGAAACCGCGCGCCGAGCTCGCCACCGATGCGTACATGCAAGCCAACGTGGACGACGAAGACGACGACGGCCCGCTGGTCGCCGGCGCATCCGGCACGCGGCGCAAGCGTTTTCCCGGCACCGAGCGGCGCCCCGGCTTTTTCGGCAGCACCGGCAGCCGCAACCGCCCGCCACCGCTCACCAGCCCCGGCCGCCGCTTCGGCCTGCACGCCAAATCGCTGGTCATCGACGATGACCTGGGCATGGTCGGCTCGCACAACTTCGACCCGCGCTCCGACCACTACAACACCGAAGGCGGCGTGATCGTCTACGACCAACGCTTCGCCGCCCAGTTGCGCGATTCCATTCTCGACGCCACGCAACCCCAGAACGCCTGGGTGATCGCGCCACGCAAGCCGAGCATTCCCGTACTCGGCCAGATCAGCCAGCTGATCGGCGATATTTCGGCCAAGCTGCCCCTGTTCGACATCTGGCCGTTCCGCTATGCCACCAGCTACGAGCTGAAGCCCGGCCCGGATTGCCCGCCGATGCAACCGAAGAATCCGGATTTCGGCCGCTGCTATGTCGCCGTGGGTGATTTCCCGGACGTGGCGATTTCACCGAAGTTGATCTACACGCGCCTGATCACGGCGTTTGGTGCGGGTGTGCAAGGGGTGCTTTGAAGGACGTCAGATTTTGGTAACCGCGTAACTCATGTCGGTCATTCCGGCGAAAGCCAGACGAGCGTCAAACTTCAGCTGCGCGGCATACAGTCCCCTCCCCTGCTTGCAGGGGAGGGCTAGGGTGGGGTGACGCGAGCGAAGCGAGCGCCGGCTATGCCGGACAGATAAAAAGGCATCATCAGGCTCCTCGCGAGAGTTGCTTCACCACCCTTGCCCTCCCCTACTGCACGTAGGGGAGGGAGCAGATATCGTGCAGTTGAGATTCGACGCCAATCACGAATCTTTTTTTATGCCGCTTATACCGCGTGCCGTGCGCAAAACTCGACACCATCACCCCCTCAAAGCATCTGCTCATACATAAAGTAATGGCACTGCTCCATCCCCAGCTCCCGATACGTCCGCTGCGCGCGTAAATTCTCCGTCTCCACATACAAGCGCAAGCCGACCGCGCCAGCCTGTTTCGCCCGCTGCGCCACCTCGGCATACATCGCCCGGAACACGCCGCTTCTGCGCGCATCCGGCGTCACGTAGACACTTTGGAACCACCAGAAGTCGCCGTTGCGCCAATCGCTCCACTCGTACGTCACCAGCAGGCAACCGGCCGCTTTTCCGTCAAGCTCGGCAACGAGATAAAACCCGCGGCGCGGCTCGTCGAGCACCGCCGTTACACCGCGCAGCAACACCTGCGGATCCAGCCGCTTCTGCTCGGTTTCCCAGGCCATGGCCAGGTTCCATTCCGCAATGGCAGCGATATCGCCGCGTTCAGCCAGGCGAATCTTCAATGACGACACGTTGCACTCCTTCTTCTTCTATGACTTGCGCCGCGCGCGCGAGGCGCCCAGCTTGCGCGTAAGCGTATTGCGCCCCACGCCCAAGGCCACCGCCGCATGCTGGCGATGCCCATCGTTGGCGGCCAGCGCCGCTTCCATCAGCACGCGATCCAGCGCCTCGCGCGCGCGCGTGTGGATATCCGCCTCGCCACGCTCCAGCGCGTGATCGGCCCAATCGCGCAGCGCATCCGTCCAATCGCCGTGCTGCGCCTCCGTGGATTTTCCCAAATCCGCCGGCAGGATTTCCGCGCCAGCGGCGATCACCGCCAGGCGCCGGCAAAGGTTTTCCAGCTCACGCACATTGCCCGGGAAATCCCGCTGCGCAATCGCCTTCAACGCCGCCTTGGAAAAGTGCTTCGGCGGCAGCTTCAATTCCTGCGCGGCCGCGGCCAGAAAGTGTTGCGCCAGCAGCGGAATATCGCTGCGGCGCTGGCGCAATGGCGGCAGTTCGATCCGCACCACATCAAGACGGTGCTTGAGGTCGGCGCGAAACTGCCCCGCCGCCACGCGCGCATCCAGATCCTGGTGCGTGGCAGCGACCACGCGCACGTTGCAACGAATCAACTCGCGCCCACCGACACGGTAGAACTCCCCGCCCGCCAGCACCCGCAACAGCCGCGTCTGCAGGATCAGCGGCATATCGCCGATCTCATCCAGAAACAGCGTGCCGCCTTCGGCCTGTTCGAAGCGCCCCGCCACGCGGCGCGTGGCGCCGGTGAAGGCGCCGGCCTCATGGCCGAACAGTTCGCTCTCCAACAACTCGCTGGGAATCGCCGCCGTGTTCAAGGCCACGAAAGCCTTGCCGCGCCGCGCGCTTTCCTCGTGCAGCGCGCGTGCAACCAGCTCCTTGCCGGTACCGGTTTCGCCCGTGATCAATACATTCAGATCGCTCGCCGCGACGCGCCCGATCAGGCGGAACACTTCGCGCATCGGCGCACTTTCGCCCAACAGCGCATTCGCGGGCACCGCCGAGGCATTCGCCGATTCCGCATGCGGCACGTCCGCCAGCGCACGCTGCACCGAAGCCAGCGCCTGATCCAGATCGAACGGCTTGGCAAGATAATCCACCGCGCCCGCGCGATACGCCGCCGCCGTGGTGGCCACGTCGGTGTACGCGCTCATCACGATCACCGGATCGATACCTTGCGCATGCAATTCCTCCAGCAAGGCCAGCCCGCTTTCGCCCGGCATGCGCACATCCGTGATCAACAGCGCCGGCGCAGCCTCGCGCAAGGCCTTGCGCACGCTCGCGGTGTCCTGGAATTCGCGCACTTCAAAGCCGGCGTCGCGCAGCGCTTCGGCCAGCACAAAGCGCACGCCGCGGTCGTCGTCGACAATCCAGATGCCGGACCGTTCGTTCTTAGCCATGCGCACGCCCCGTGGAAACAACGCCCATGCGCGGCGGCAAAGGCAAATAAAGCGAGAAGACGGTTTCGCCCGGACGGCTCACATAGCGCAATTCGCCACCATGCTCGTGCGCGATTTCACGCGACAGCGCCAAGCCCAGGCCGGTGCCATCCACGCGTCCGGAAACCAGCGGTTCGAACAAGGTATCGCGCAAGCTTGCCGGCACGCCCGGACCATCGTCGATCACATCCAGCCGCAACGCACTGCGGAACATGCGCTCACCCAGGCGTACGCCGTGTTCGACGCGGCTGCGCAAGGTCAGCGTCTTTGCGCCCGCCTCGATCGCATTGCGCGCCAGGTTGAGCAACACCTGCTGCAAGCGATCGGCATCGCCTTCCACATCCGGCAAGCTGGGATCGTAGTCCGGGCGCAAGCGCGGCGGCTTCGGTTCCGCGCGGATCAGTTCCGCCACGCGCTCCATCAATTGATGCAGGTTTACCGGCGCCAGGTGCGGCGCGCCGTCATGCCGCAGCAGCCGGTTCGCCAGCGCGGCGAGGCGGTCCGCCTCCTTGATTACCATGCCCGCCAGCGACTGCATGTCCGGATCGTCCAGCCGCCGCTGCAGCAATTGCGCCGCGCCGCGCAGGCCCGCCAGCGGGTTCTTCACCTCGTGCGCAAACCCACGCAAGGTGGCCGACAGCGGCGACACCGTGGACGGCAGCTCCGCCAGCACATGCACCTCCACCAGCAAGCCGCCCCCTTCCAGCGGCTGCAAGGCCAGATCCACCCGCTGCCCACCCGCCACGCCCGGCAACAGCACCCCCCGGCACTGCACCGAGCGCTGCTCCGCCAGGCTGCGGGCCGCCTGCTCGGCAATCCGCTCGTCCTGCAACAACCCCTGCAACGGCTGCCCCTGCGCATGCCGCAAGCCCAGCCCCAGCAACTCCGCCAGCGCCGGATTGATCCACTGGACGCGCAAATCCCCCTCGACCAGGGCCAACCCCGTCGACATCTGCTCCAACCAGCTACGGAACGGCTGCTCGCTCATTGCACCATCATGGACAATGCGCTGGGTTGGTGCAAATGGTTATTTAGGCGGGGCGGTTTTTACTGCGGTTGTCGTGTACAGAACCCCATAGTTGGTTTGCTTCGACAAACTATGAGATCCGGCTGCGTACAAATTATGAGATCCACTTCATCGCATAAAAACTAGTAAAATCAATGCTGTATGATGCTCGACCTAGCTCTACTCAAGTCAAAAACTGTGTTTATGCAGCGTACGGCCTCGTACGGTCTCAAGCTGAATACAAAGGCTTATCCATGCACAGGATCTCTTTTGAGAGCACATTGCTCCGCATCCTGGCTTCACAGCTACTGGTTCTACAAGCGAGTCCGTTTCCCGAAGCATCCCGACTCGTAGGCCGGGGCGGGTGAGAAGTCCGCTTTGGATCCGTGTAAAAACGTAAGTCGGTCAACAACGGCGTGCCTCCCACACAAAATCTGACCGACTTACAGACTTCGAGCAGGTCAGAATCGAATCCTCGTCGCTCATTTTGAGCAAAGGCCGCATAGCTAAAAATTCCGTTTTGCGTTTTCACACAGCCTCGATTGGAAGCGGACGTTATCGGCCCTGATTCCGATACACGAATGCTCGCCCGTGCTCTCCAAAGATTCCGGCGTGTGCACCCACCGCTCCCAAAGTCCTGCGCTATTCGAGCAACTGTTGCTTGAATTCGACAACCAACGAAACTGGAAGAAGGATCTTCACTTGGGCACCATTGACGGCGCCTTGAGGCCCAAACGAAGTTCCCGGCATGTCCACTGTGACCTGAATATGTTCCTTCAGTTCGTTTGACTCGAAAGCCCTAATAGCTTGAACAACACTCGTTTCGACGAAGCCACAGTCAACCGTCGTTTTTGTGCCGGGAGGTTGTTGCTCGCAATGCTGGACTAGTACGCGCTTGTCGCCACCCAACAGCGCAAGCATTTTGGCAAGGTTTGCACCGAGCATGTACTGCTTTTCAATCGCGATCACTTGAGCAGCCAGAGCATCAAAATTTGTCTTCAATGCCCCTCTTCCACCCACGGCAGCTTGAAGTGATTTGAAAGCGAATTCCAACTCTGACGCTTGGTTCGCTACTATTCCGTTGAGATTATTCAAAGGCGACGGCAATGCACCAGGGGTTATGCCGGAATGACAAATTGGCAGTGCTGGAATTTCTGGCTTACCGCCACGAAGGTTAATAATGTTACGAACCCATACCGCCCCAAGTTCAAAGTTAATCCAGTTCCTTTTAACAGAGGCTTGACTAATCAGGTAGATAGCGCCGATACAACCTAATAATCCATCTTCGATCCGCTTAAGGAAGTTCGATCCAGCCGGAATGCTGGTTCCATCTGACGACACAAAAACGTCTACGAAGCCACTGAACTCATCCTCGAGAGCTTGCTTCACCAAGCGAGCGAGTGCACTTTCTTCATGAATGTGGGACAGAAAAATCTGCTTCTCAGCCACGCTTTCCCCTCCTGCGTTACACATAGATAGATATCAAATTGAAGCGCAGCTGTTCCGCGATGTCCACTAGGGTCGGAAGCGGACCTATCCGACATCATGTTGCCTGTGGGTCGAAGGTGGACATTAGCTTGTTTGCTACAGCGATCCAGATCGATTCACTTCTTGTGGATTTGTATCAGTGAGCACCTTTTGGTTTAAGCCCAAGCTGACCTTCGGCTCGAAGAAGAAAAGCCCAAAGGCTCAACTGCACGACGAGCGAAATCGTCGCGGCCGGCCGCGAAATCCACCGGAACGCTGTCCCACATGGGCCGCGAGCGGACCTAACATAGATACGCTCAGCCAGGTTCGCTACGGGTCGGAAGCAGGCACTGATCACCAGGGACCTGTCCGATATTGGGCAAGTTTAGCTACAACATCTGGCTTAATTGGTGGTACTGGGTTTAACTATCGCTGTCGCTGTTAAATGCTGCCGAGCATTCTGTTTTGGGCTGTCACCAATTCTGGTGCTGTCGCCGCTTCTGTTCCTGTCGCTGGTTCTGTGAGGCTATTCGTTGACAGCCCACTCGGCATCCTGCAGCAAAAACGCAAGTGCGCCCACTGCCAACCCCGCATCCTGGCGAGAGACAGGTCGGGTACCATAACTGGCGGCCGCATTGGCTTTAGCGCGGCTATGCAGCGAATTGATCAGATCACCGGCATCGGCAAGTGCTTGCTTGTCTTCGCGGCCGAGGTATTTCACCAACTTACCAAGATCTTGTTTACCCTTGGGGTTCGAAGCGGGAAACTTGGCGCTGATCACATAAGACGCAGCAATTCGGCAGGCATCGATCACGGCCTGAGGAGCTAGCACCGAGGCTGCGTCCACAACAGCATCCAGCGAACCCATGACATCATGCCTATTGGATTCTGGAATCCTGTCAGGGATAAGTTCTGGAAGGACACCGAACAGCGTCTTGGACTTGAGCGTGAGGCATTGCTCATGGAGGTCGACGCGTTCCGAAAGAACAACTATCCATCGGGAGCCGCTGCTCTGATCACCCAGCTCGATTTCCGCTCCTGGCTTGAGCTGGATGCTGGCGGTCCTGTACGCGCGATTCACATCGAAGCGATTGGCTGCATTGTTCAAATCGCGATGGGGGAAACGAGCGACGCAATTTGCCTCCCAGGAGTTCCGAGTATTGTCTCTCTCGAATACTCGGCCACGCCTAATCCGCGTTGCCGAGTTGAAATAATCCTCGTGAAATAACAATTCCCCGGTGCGTGCTCCGCCCACCACTGACAGAGAAAGAATCATAGGGTTGCCTTGGACCCGGCGCAGCCACGAATTGCTACCTTCGTACCAAAGACCCTGTGCCTCAGCAATGTACTGGATCATACGGCTCGCTCTCGCCAATTCCTCCGATAGCGTCCATACTAATTGCTATCATCGTCATGATCATCATAGTTCATGTCACGCAGTCGTTTGTCGGACTCTGCTCGACGTTCTTCGTCAGTGATCATACGTGTGAGAGCGGCAATTTCCCCCTCGGCGAACGCTACCACTGCTGGGCGTGAATCCTTGAGCCAATCATCAAGCAAATCCCGTCTAGCTCTCCAGGCATTTGCCACGCCATGCTCCCCATGAGCTATGCCAAAGCTTTCGATGCACGTCCGTACTGCACTATGCAGAGCCCTGTTCTCTGGAAACAGCGAAACAATCTCCTTTAAAACATTGTGGGTGAAAGCTTCGCCGCGATTATTTCGAATAATGGCTAGGGCGAATTTAGTCTCGATCTCACCGCCGGCCTTTACCAGGTTGGCCAAGGTCTCAAAAAAGGCATCGGCATCACGTGGGAAGGCCGCGCTCAGCAGGCGGCCGCCGCGAAACTCGAATAATCTTGCATCGCGCTGAAACCATGCCAACCCTTTAGCCAACGCAAGCGCCGGGTCTTTGGAGAGTGCCTTCTCCAAACCGAATAATTTGAACGGCACAGCCTCAAAACCCTTATCACTGTCGTCATCGGCATCTTGGTGCTGGAGGCGTTCGCCGAAGTAATCCCAGACCGCTTCGAGGTGATGTTTCGCCAGTTGAATCAATATTTGCTCAACTTGGTGGTCGATTTTGGACAGGTACGCCATATTCTCCAGCATCTGGGTGGCGAGACCTGAGGAGACCGCGTCGTAAAACGGTGATTCGCGACCGATAGAGAACCAAGCCTGATATACCCATCTGGCATCCTTCTGTTCGGTCAGATAACTCAATGCATCCCGCACATATACGTCTGGCGCGGCCACCCTGTCTGTGCCCCAATGCTGCATAGCGAGAAGCAAGCACTCCATAACCGACCACGAATCTTGAATAGCTATGGCCCGGTCTAGTAGCGATCGTGCGGCGCTGGAGTTATGAGCGTTGCCATATCGGAGATGGCGCGCCACGGCAGGCAAGTTATCTCCAGAATCCAATTCCGCGGCCAATGTTTTCTCGTAGATGTCCTGCCGACTACTGGCAAACAACCCGTTGAGAAATGCTGGTAGAAATCCACGAAGGTCTCGGCCTGCCTTAACCAAAAATCTCTGCACAACGTCAGGCTTGCGCTGAGCCAATTGAACAAGAAAATCTATAAAAGTAGGAAATGTGGCCATGTCCTTGGACTTGGTCTCTGCGCAGCGCGTGATCAGTGTGAACCACTCGTCCTCGGTTTCATCGTTAATCTCGTCAAGATAGCGACTGCACTCGGTCTTGCGAAATTCCTCAGACTTATTGAAGCCAAAGTTGGGATCATCCCACTGCATTGGATAGACCGACTCAAATCCGACAAACACTTTGTATCGGACAAATCGTTCGTCGCCATTGATGCAGTCGCGGAATATCAAGATCGCCTTGGTTAGCTCTTCCGCAAGCTTGTGTTGCGTATGGGATCCCTCTTCGCTTAGGTGCTTTGCCCAATGGTAGTCTCGGACGCGAGCTTGCTCCAGGTGTTGACGCAACTCATAACTCATTGCTGTGGCGCGCTGAGTTAAGAACTCAACAATGCGAGTCGTGTCTTGAAGCGAGGTGATCAAGAGCGCATCGCTCCGTTCCGCAGGGCCGTGCGCACGTGTTGCTTCTTCCAATGCTGACAGAACCAGCCGCCTTTGACCGTCGTCGGTTGACCGGTCGAAAGCGGCAAATAGCGCATGAATTGCCTTTGTTCGCACCTCCCCAAGCTGATCTGATGCGGGCACGGTGCCAGAACGAAGAATCAAGGAGTCGGCCTTCCATGTCTGGCTCGTAATTTCCGGCTTAAGGGCTTCTGACCAGATGGCCAGAGCTACCGGGCCGGCGCGATCAATTTCGGCAGGTGCCATGGCATCAATGTGCTCAATCAGAGCCAATTGCAAGCTAGGGCCGACTTGGTTGTAGACGTTGATGTTGTACTCACCAAGATGTCTAGCAACGCTGACTATTTCTTCTTTAATGCGCTCGTTCGATTCGCTCGTGTACATCTCGAAGAGGAGGGTCAGCGTGCCTACGGCATCCTGATAGCGCAAGACATTAATGATGTCGATTACGAGCTTGGTGACATCTTCGGCGCGCATCCCTCTCATGGCTCCAAAGGTGGTTTCAATGGGCACGACTTCGTCGGCACGAGCTGCGCGAGCCGCATCCAAAAGCGGCCCTTTCAAACCCGCATATGCAGCCGGAAGATCATCGTAATGAGGGATTGCATAGTCCTTAAGTCCAGAGAGGATGTCGTAACGCTCATTGTTGTTTTTTGCGTTCTTAAGCAACGTGACAAGATCACTATCGAACAGCTGCTTGCCACGTAGCACTCTTTCGTAGTCTTGCTGCGCCTTTTGGATCTCGTAACCCGCCGGAATCAGGTATTTATCCATGATCCGCTCGAACCGCCGCGTGATACCCTCGATGGCCTTTTTGCCGAAGCCATCGCCCAAACGAGTTTTGTAAATAATGTCGTGTGAGGTTTCGGACCAGGCGTGATTGAGGATGGTCTGTATCTGGATCTCGCAGCGCAGTCCCGCAAAGCGGGCATATTCGGGCAATTGGAGGCGGTCATCACGCAACCGAATCGTGTAGTGAATGCCGCGGTAGCGCACACCGTCATTCTCGGGTGTGGGATGATGAACCTTGGGCGAGTCTTCCTCTATCTCGAAATTGTTGCGTATCAACGTTGAGGCAAGAAACCGCTCGACATCATTGTTGGTATAGAAAATGATCCTAGCGCCGGCTAAGTCACGCCGATCCAGCTCAAGCGTTTGTGAATCCAGCCTCCCTTCATCGTCAAGCCGTTTGCGCAAACTTTCGACAGATTTTGCGCGAGATTGGAGGGCCTGCGGCTGGGGAAGTTGTGGGTCAGCAGCTAGGGCGGCCTTTAGGATGAACTGCACCGTGGCAGCGAACGTCTCGTAGATCGGAAAGTACTGCCTCTCGTAGTCATCTATGTTCATACGCAGTGTCCGTATGCCTGCCTGACCTGAATCCGTCAAGATTACTCTGACAAGTCGCCCGCTTCCTATCAGCTAATAAGCAATAGATCTAGCATTCGGAGCGCTGAATATCCGTCGCAAGGTCGGGAAATCGCTCTGCTAGAACCTTATCGAGTCGGTGTTGACCGATAAAGCACCAGGGGCAACTAATGTCAGTATAGAGGTCAATTCGGAGCATGATGTTCTTCGCTCTTTGGCCAGCTTCATTACGCGGCCTTCGCCAGTAGGGCCTGCACGGCCACTTCAGCGTTATCGATAGCCGCATTAAGGGCGTCCGGGCCGAGCACTGTGCCCTCGATCCGCACCAACTCAACGTCGGTCAGCCCAATGAAGCCAAGCAGATGGAGGAGGTAGTTGGTCTGGAAGTCGAACGGAGCATAGGCTCCCTCGGAGAACACGCCGCCAGCAGCAGCGACCAGGTAAGCCTTCTTCCCAGTCAAAAGGCCCTTTGGGCGCCCGCCGTCGTAGCTGAAAGTGACACCCGGCCAAGTGACGTGGTCGAACCAGGCCTTGAGCTGCGAGGACGGCCCGAAATTGATCATGCCCGAGCCGAGCACGATCACATCGGCGGCCTTCAGTTCATCGACCAGCTGCTGCGCGACCGCTACCGCATTGGCCTGTTCGAGGGTCCTTGCTTCGGACGGTGTAACGCGACCCTGGATATAGGCCGGAGCAATATGCGGAGCCGGATGGGTTGCAAGGTCCCGCACGGCCAGCGTGCCGCCCAAACGGGCCTGGATGCCTTCGGCAATTTCCGTTGCGAAGCGGGTGGAAAGGCTGTCAGCCCCGCGGGGGCTGGAAGTAATCAGAAGGATGTGGCTCATGGAGGCCTCTAAGGATAAAATCGGAACCTAGTAACTCTTCATCTCTGAGTTACTGAGCAGTACGAAGGATCGTATGGTTCCTTTGCGAGTCCCACAAGAAGGCACATCGATGTCACCGAGACACACCGACTTACCTAAAAATCTGCCTAAGCGCGATATCGAAGACTGCCAGCCGACCCGCAAAATCCTTGACCGCATCGGTGACAAATGGAGCCTCTACCTGATCATGACGCTCGCGCATGGAGTGCGCCGCTTCAACGAATTGAAGCGAGGCATCGATGGCATTTCTCAGCGCATGCTGACGCTGACGCTGCGTGGTCTGGAACGTGACGGGCTTGTGACCCGGACGATGTATCCGACGATTCCGCCTCGCGTTGACTACGAACTCACCGAGCTCGGAAAGACGCTGTTGAATCCCGTCATGGGGTTGGTCAATTGGGCGGACAGCAACAAGTTCGCCGTCGCCGAGGCACAAAAGCGTTTTGATGCCCAATCAGAGCAGGATGTGCCTTCAAGGTGATCGAGCTACGAACAGGCCCACGTCGTCACTCGAAGGCATACATGGGCGTGAGCTTTTCTCTACTCTGATAAGTAGGGATAAACCATGCATATCCAGTTGCGCGCGTTGGAACGACAAATTCATCTGATCAGGGAATGACCATGGGTGCGGGCGTCCGCTTACGGCTGCATTCTGGAAAGTTCAGTCATACGAACGGGCCGATATAACCTCGTCGCGCCGCGAGCGTCACCGCATGGGTGCGGTCATGGACGCCAAGCTTGCAGAAGATCGACTTCAACTGGGCTTTGATCGTTTCGCTCGAGCGACTCAGTCGCCCAGCGATTTCCTTGTTGGAGTGTCCGCTTGCAATGAGACTGAGGATTGCGATCTCCTGCTCGGTCAGGGGTTCATCGAGGACGTGAGTCGCTAGTTCGTGCGCGATTTCAGCAGATACCGCGCGGCGGCCTGCGTGAATCGAGCGGATGGCGTCCACTAACTCGGCACGGATACCATTCTTGAGAAGATAGCCCGCTGCGCCGGCCCGGATCGCACGTGCTGCGTTGGCATCTCCCGGGTACGTCGTAAGAACAAGGATGCGCGCATGCGGCGACAGGCGGCGGATTTCGATGATCGCCTCGACCCCTCCCAAGCCCGCCATCTGCACGTCCATCAAGGTCACGTCGGGCGACAGTGCGCGGAACTTCTCGATGGCTTCGGCGCCGTCGGTCGCCTCGCCGACGGGCTCCATATCGGGCTGCCGGTCGAGCAGCGCGGCGATACCGTCGCGCACCATAGGATGGTCGTCGACGATCAGAACGCGGATTGGGGGCGGCATTACTATCTCCACCGACGCAGACCGCGAAGATTGTAGGCAATTGCCCCGGGCACAGTCAGCAGAATTTCGGTCCCTCGACCGGCCCGTGGCCGGATGACAAGACGTCCGCGTAACCGCCGAGCTCGTTCGGCCATACCCTGCAAACCGTAATGGCCGGCCTTGCCGCCCGCTACTGCAATGTCTGCGGCTATGCCCTTCCCATTGTCCGCGAAGAGGATTTGTAGGTCCGTCCCGTGGTGGATTTCAACTGTCACTTCGGTGGCGTCTGCGTGCCGGCGGATGTTGAAGAGGGCCTCGCCTCCGATACGCGTGATTTCGTCGAGCGCCGCCGGGTCAAGCGGGGGCGCTCTGCCTTCGGAAATGATGGAGGTGTCGATGGCGGGGTCGAACCCAAGCCGCGCCATCATGTCGCAGATGATCTGCCCGAGGTCGCCGTCTTGCTGCGAGCGCAGTTCGCGCACTCGGTCGCGTCCTTCGGCGATGACCTGGTCGGCAGTATCGATGGCGCTGATGAGCGAAGCGCGCGCGGGCGCGCCGGGCGGCAGATCGTCGACCGCGAGCTGGAACCGCAGCGTCAGTGCCTGGACCGATTGGAGCAGCGTGTCGTGCAGCTCGCGCGCGATGCGTTCGCGCTCCTGGGCTCGTTCGGACATCCGCATGCGGATGCGATGTGCGACCGCGCGCAGCCGCATCGAATAGGCGACCCACATCAGCGCCAGCAGCGCCGCGGCGCAGAGCAGTTTGAACGGCCAGCTCTGCACGAACGTAGGCTTGATCTCGAAGGCCAGCGTGGCGCCCTCGTGGTTCCAGACGCCATCGCTGTTCTCGGCAACCACGCGAAAGCGGTAGCGTCCGGGACCCAGATTGGAATAGGACGCCGTCCGCCGGGCACCGGCGTCGACCCAGCCGTCGTCGACGCCTTCCAGCCGGTAGAGAAAATGCACGCGCTGCGGCACGGTAAAGCTCAGTCCCGCGTAAACCAGATTGATGGTGTGCGTACCCGCAGTGAGCACGACATCGACCGGGTCGCGCCACGTTTTCCCATCGCTTGTGAGCGAGCGGATGGCGACCGGTGGCGGCAACTTGTTTGGCTGGAGCCTGGCGGGGTCGAAGAACGCCGCGCCCTGACGGTTGAGAAACCAGAGCCTGCCGTCGTCCGCCAGAGCGCTTTGGGGGCCGGAAAAGCCGCCCTGCTGGACTGTACTGGCCAGGCCGTCCAAGGCATCGAATTTGGTATAGGGCAGCGGCGCGTCAGGGTCTTCGAAGGCGCGATCAAGATCGGCCGTGGCGACCCGGTAGACGCCCGTGCGGCTGAACAGCCAAGTCTCGCCGCGCGCGGTTTGTTGCAGCGTCCGCACCCAGGTAATCCACGGAAAGCGTGCCTCGTCGAGGTGGCGCAGATCGTTTCCGCGCATCCGAACCAGGCCTGCACTTCCGCTGACGAAGAGGTCTTGTGAACCCGGCAGGTTTCCCGCCATCAGCGCCCATGGTGTCCCGATACCCGTTGTCGCAAGCGAGGTCACGTCCAGGCGGTCCCCATGCAGAACGGCCACGTTGGGCGGGACGATAAGGGCAAGGTCACCCGATGGCGTCGTGGTCAAGTCCCACAGCTTAAGGTTGGCAAGCGTCCCCTGGGCTTGATGCCAGCCTGATGTGTCTCGCCACAACAGCGCGCCGCTCGCAAGCCCAAGCCAAAGACGGCCCTCTCGATCTTCGGCGCAGGCGATCTTCGCCCCTCCCCCCGGATAGCCCGGCAATCGCTGCACGCGCTCGCCGCGCAGCAGGATCGTCTGACCCGGCTCGATCATCCACACGCCGCCGTCACGGCCAGGACACATTGAGATCTGGTCCGTGAGAAGCCCGAGCATCGGCGTAGCGCTTGTGTTGGGAGAAACATGAAACAGTGTTCTGCGCGACGCGATATAGAAGCTGCCGTCCCTCGCTGCGGCCATCGCAAGCCCGTGCTCCGGATCGGCGGGGATCGCGGGGTCTTGTGCCGCGGCGGCGCGACGAAATTGGTCGATGCCACTTTCCGTGGCAATCCAGACGTTACCCTCTCGATCGACGAATGGCGCATAGGTGATATCGGAGGTAAGGCCGTTCGCCGCCCCAAACCGATAGACCTCGCCACCGGGCGCGCCACTCGGGGCCTGCGGGTTGGCGATGTGGAAGATGCCGACCGACGCGGTCGTGCCCCAAAGTCCGCCGCTCCGGTCAAACGCGAGGGCTGCCCTGACGACGCCCGGCACGGGTGGAAACGTGTTGCTCGATGTCAGGCGCTTCCCGCTAGCATCGAAAAGCGCGCGCGTGCCGGCGGCATCCGAGGCCCAAAGCGCACCGCTCTGATCCAGTGCGATTTGAGGTCGACCCGACAATGGCACGGGCAGCTTCTCAAATCGCGTCGCGTGTGGTGCGAGGAATGAAAGGGAGCCGCTTTCTCCATTCTCCGCGCTTAGCGCGACCCACAGGCCACCGTCCCGTGCAACGACCAAACCGGTGATGTACCCGGGAGGCAGGCCCAACTGCTCGTCGACGCGCTCCCACCGAGACTCGCGAAAGCGCTGCAACCTCTTATCCAGCCCCATGGATGATACCCAGATCGCCCCGTCTGGCGTCTGCGCAAACGCAGCCAGGCCACGCGGCGGATCGGGCATATGCATATCCTGAAGGGAGCCATTGCGGTAGACGGCAACGCCACCGGTATCGCGCAACCCCACCCAAAGCTCGCCGCGATCGCTGACCATGAGTGCAGATGGCGACGCATGCCGCTTGCCCGCTCCTTCCGGCCAGTCGATTCGCTCGAAGGTCGCGCCATCGAAACGATACAGCGCATCGCCTGCAAGCCAGAGATAGCCATCGGCGGTTTGCGTAATTCTCAGGAGGCCATCGGGCGCGCCATCATCGGCAGCGGCACGGACATGCTTGAACGGTGCGAACCCAGCAGGGATGGTCTGCGCCCGGCCGACCGAGCAGGTGATCGGCACGATCGCCAGCAAGAGGAGAGCTTGGCCAATCAAGAACAGGCGAAACCGGATCATTCGACGGGCCTTCACCGCATCATCGGTGGCGACAGGTGCCTATTTTTTATCGAGAGAGTATCAAGAAAGGCCGCAGCCTCGACAATCGCCATGCGTGGAAAACATGACCGACGCAGCATCCGGCCTGCAGAAGGGGCAGTCCGCAATGCCAGTGTTCCCAGTCGTCAGTCGGCGCTCAATCCCAGGCCGGGTCTTGGGCGCTACCCGAATGGGTGGCCACGCCTGGCACGGCGTACGGTGTGTGAGCAGCACGACGATCAACCCCATCGCCGATGCAGCAGCGATGATGTTCGCGTGCATGGGCGCGTCGGATCTTCTTTGCGAGGCGCGTCACGTCCCTCTCCCTTAAGCCAAATCTTGTTGTGCGATCTTCACCCAAGACCGGTCAATTGCAGCTCCCGTCGCTGACTGCCGTGATGGCGTTGGGTGTCATGCCCCCTAAAAGGTGAGTTCTTTGCCCCACCCGGGGGTGCCGCCCGCCTTGGGGCAAGCCTACTCTGAAGACATGCAGCGCCTCTTCTCCATGTTTCCAATTGACCTGCCGGGTATCGGCCTGGCGACGCCTGCGCTCGCCGTGTGTTGCGCGATGGTCGGAGCGTACGCACTGATCCGCGACGGCGATGCGGTGTGCCCATGCGCCGGCATTTCTATTGCAGCCGTCATCGCACTCGCTTTGCTCGGGCCGGGCGCCTATTCCGTCGATGCGCACTTGTTCGACCGGAAAAGTGTTGTCCTCAACGACCCCGATGTATTCGACCGACGCAAGGATCGATCGTTACCGCGCCAAAACGGCCGGCGGCGATAGCAACCGCGCACGCGGGCTATGACGCATCCCTTCTTGTCGTACCCATGATTTCTTGCCCAAAGGATCTTCAACATGACGTCATATCCAAGCGTCCGAAATGCAGTCACCGACCACCTCCTTACGCCTCAGAACGCGGCTGTCGTGATCATCGACTTCCAGCCGGTGCAAGTAAGTTCCATCGCTTCGCGTGACAAGCGGCAGCTGGTCGCCAATATCACGGCGCTCGCGCGGATCGCGAAGCTCTATGGCTTGCCGACCGTGCTCTCGTCAGTGAACGTTTCCACAGGGCGAAACCAGCCGACGATTCATCAGCTTACCGATGTGCTTGAAAACGTCCGGGTCATTGATCGTACCTCCATCAACGCCTGGGAGGACCGGGATTTCGTGTCCGCCGTGAAAGCAACGGGCCGAAAGAAGCTGATCATGGCGGCGCTGTGGACCGAGGTGTGTCTCGTCCATCCAGCCTTGGACGCCATCGTGGACGGATTCGAGGTATACCCCGTCGTCGATGCCTGTGGAGGGACGTCGCTTGAGGCTCACAACGCCGCCCTTGACCGTCTCTTTCAGGCTGGCGCCAAGCCGACGAGCTGGGTGCAACTGATCTGCGAGCTACAGCGGGACTGGAACCGGGAAGCCACCGTGCCCGGCTTTGCCGAGATTCTTTTCGCCATCGAAGGGCACTGAGCTGCGCCTGCAACAGATGTACGCGTTCATGACGCCAGGTCGCTACTCGCACGAATGACTTCAAGCACTAACCAACATCCAATGAAAAGGCGAGCCAACATGAAAAGAGTGCTGCTTCTTATCCTGGCTGCCTTCGCGGCCACCGTGCAAGCGCAACAAGCCAGTGCGCCGCTGTTCTCGGACAACTATGCGAAGACGCCCAGCGAACTTTCCGCCATTTCGCCTACGGGTGGCGCTGGTGGTTCCGGCAATGCCAAGGTGCAAGTCGTCACCATCCTTGGCAATCCATCGCAGCCAGGACCCTATAGCCAACTGTTACGCGTAGGACCCCACGCATCCATTCCTGCACACCATCATGCCGGGGACCGCATCGGTACCGTGTTGACGGGCACGTGGCACTTTGGCTATGGCACAAAGTTCGACGCCAGCAAGCTGAAGACCTTGCCCACCGGCTCGGTCTACACCGAGCCGGCCAATGCGCCGCATTTCGCGCAAACCGGTGACGAGGCAGTCACCGTGCTCATCACCGGCGTGGGCCCGACGGACACGGTCTATGAGAATCCAGCGGACGATCCGACAACCAGGCACTGAGCCCGCCGCTTCAAGTTCGACGATCGAAAGTGCACGGCAAGACTTGCTTCCAGTAATGCCGGACAGGATATCTCCGGTAATTTTGTTGCTCATTTGGCAATGAGAGGCGGCAAGACTGCCGGCGACATTGACCCGCTATTTCACCCCTTCTGTGGAGACGAAATCATGGCTCGCACTCTTTTCGCCGCATGTTTGGCGTTGGCCTTGAGCCTTCCTGCTGTCGCGGCGGTCAAACCCTTCCCGCCAATCTTTCACACGCAGGAAGTTCAAACAAACGGCGCAATCATTCATGTCCGCGTCGGCGGCAAAGGGCCGGCGGTCGTCCTTCTTCATGGTTTTGGCGACACCGGCGACATGTGGGAACCATTGGCTGCGAACCTCGCCCGCGACCATACCGTCGTCGTACCGGATCTTCGTGGCCTGGGACTCTCGTCGCACCCGGAAGCGGGCTATGAGAAGTTGAATCAGGCAGCGGACGTGCGTGGCGTGTTGACGCAACTTGGCATCGACCACGCGGTGATCGTGGGACACGACATCGGCACCATGGTCGCCTACGCCTACGCCAGGCGTTACCCCGACAAGACCGACCGACTGGTGGTTATGGACGCCCCGGTACCCGGAGTTCCACCGTGGGATCAGATCGTGCGCTCTCCCTTGCTGTGGCACTTTGATCTGGGTGGCCCCGACATGGAGCGCCTGGTTGCAGGTCGCGAGCGCATCTATCTAGATAGGTTCTGGAATGACTTTGCAGGCGATCCGGCAAAAGTCGACGAGAGCACGCGCGAGCATTATGCCGAGCTCTATGCCAAGCCGGGTACCATGCATTCGGCATTCGCCCAGTTCCGCTCCATTCGCCAGGATGCAGAGGACAACAAGGCAGCACTGAGCCCCAAGCTCAGCATGCCTGTACTAGCGATGGGTGGGGCGAAATCCTTTGGCGTCAACGAGGCGGCAGTCATGCGCAATGCAGCCACCAACGTCACTGAGCTTGTCGTGCCGAATGCCGGACATTGGCTCATGGAGGAAGCACCCGACGTCACTGTCGCGGCAGTGCGCAACTTCATCGACGGGAAACCTTTGGCGGGCGGAGCCAATGGATCCGTAGCCCAGCATTGAAAGAGAACGGTACAGAAAGTGCACCTGCATGCAGGTGCACTTTGAAGTTAACGGCGATATCCATCAAACCCGCAAGCAGACGTCCCATGGGCTCTAAACGCGCAGAATTGCTGGTCGGTGGCAAAACTCAGACAACCTTGCCGAATCATTCGACAGGAGATTTCCATGCAGATCGAACTGAACAACAAGACCGCCATCGTGACCGGCTCGACGGCGGGTATCGGGCTTGCCATCGCGAGCGGCCTGGCCGCCGCCGGTGCTCGAGTCATTGTCACGGGACGAACGCAGCAACGCGTGGACGATGCGATCACCACCCTCAGCAAGGACATTCCCCATGCAAAGGTGTCGGGCATCGCCGCCGATCTCGGGACGAGCAAGGGCGCGCAGGAACTGATCGAAGCCATACCGGCGACGGACATACTGGTGAACAACCTGGGTATCTTCGAGCCAAAGGCATTCTTCGATATCCCCGACGAAGACTGGATTCGATTCTTCGAAGTGAATGTTCTGAGCGGCATTCGCCTTGCCAGACACTACGCGCAGGGAATGGCCAAACGTGGTTGGGGCCGCATCCAGTTCCTCTCCAGCGAATCGGGTGTGCAGATCCCCGCGGAAATGGTTCATTACGGCACCACGAAGACGGCGCAACTCGCCGTGTCGCGCGGCCTGGCCGAAACGCTGGCCGGGACAGGCGTCACCGTCAACGCCATCTTGCCGGGCCCCACCCGGTCCGAGGGAGTGGGGGACCTCTTTGCAAAGATCGCTGCCGACAAGGGCATTTCGCAGGCAGAGGTCGAACGCGACTTCATCGCCACCCACCGTCCCACTTCCTTGATTCAGCGCCTCGCCACGGTGGATGAAGTCGCCAATCTGAGTGTTTATCTCGCCTCGGAGCAGGCCTCGGCCACCACCGGCGCGGCCGTTCGCGTGGACGGAGGCGTGGTGCGCTCCATCATCTGAACGGGTGCGAAGATGCCCGCTCCTGTCGGGTTCGAGTTCGATGTTGCGGGAGTTACGCTTGGGTCGAAAGCGGACATCTCAGCCCACTCGATCGGCTTTAGTGTGGTCCGATTGCACACACTATGGGGTTATCCCAGGTCGCTTTCCGAATTTGCGCGACAGGTAACTCATTGACCCAAAAGAGCATGCACAGACTACGAGTCTCAATGGACATCATAGTCTGTGCCGTCATGCGGTTAAATGCACAAACTATGGAGTACCAAAAGGCACAAACCATGAAGCTCTGTCCACGGGAACGCCTTTTCTTGTCGCAAAACGCTTAACCCTGTCGCAAACAGGTAACCCTGTCGCTAAGCGACGGTCCCGAGCTAGCAACAGCCAAATCCTGCAATAGAAAACCCGCAAGGGGGGCCTGCGGGCTTTGTGTCGGCGATGCTTAACCTTGTCGCGACCGCCCTAAATCTTGTCGCAGCATTTAAACCTTGTCGTAGAGCGTACTTTTGCTCCATCCCAGGCAAGGCGTTAAGACGGCTTACCCACCGACGCTTCGCTTTTTCTTTCGATAATAGCGGGCCGGGTGCAGGCCCCAGTGGTGCCTGAACGGCATTCCGGCACGGCCTGACAACATATTGGTATTCGCACCGACCGTGCCGGCGACAGCCTGCGCCACTGTGGATGAAACGGTAGCTTCAGGGATGCATGGTGGCGAGCTTATCCCAGCGAGTAGTGTGCGCAAACGTGAAGTGATCCCATTTCATCGCTCAGGCGAGAGGACACCACATCCCTGCCAATCGGGCCACGTCCCATTTGCCGCTGATCCGATCGAGCATGTCCAACAAAGCATCACGCGGCTGGATCAACCCCGCGGCGGAATGATTGTTCATGCCCAGGAACGACCGGCGTCCGCCATCGAAGACGCAAGTGTCCGCGCACTGTCCGCGGACACTGCTCCAATGTCGTCGATGTGCTATCAAGTACCTGATTAGTCAGTGCTCTGGGGGTTGGCACGCCGATTGCTGAATGGTTACGGTTATCCGAGGAATGACACCTCGGACAGCCTAGTCTTGTAATGGGGGAATGACAGGGCATGGGGATGTTCGGCTATTACCTGGAAATCGCCGTGCGCAGCCTACGCCGTAGCACTGGACTCACCCTATTGATGGTGCTTGCCATCGGCTTTGGAGTAGGGGCGTCAATGACGACTTATGCGGTATTCCGTGCGGTGTCGGGAGATCCGATTCCATGGAAGTCGTCCAGCCTGTTCGTGCCTCAGGTCGACACATGGGGGCCTGCCGGACGCGCCGACGATGGCGAGCCGCAGGATGCATTGGATTACATCGATGCAATGGCCTTGATGCGTGACCATCGCGCCGCGCGTCAGTCGGCGATTTATGCCGTTGCACCCTCGGTACTGCCCACGGATGCCAGCCGTACGCCGATTCCGCTGAACGGTTTTGCGGTGTATGGCGAGTTCTTCCCGATGTTAGATGTCCCCTTCGAATACGGCAGCGGCTGGAGCGCGGACGCCGATTCACGAGGGGCGCCGGTGGTGGTGATCGGCGACACGATCAACCGCAGATTGTTCGGCGGTGTAGACAGTATCGGCAGGACGGTGAGCATTGGTGGCCGAGACTATCGCGTGGTCGGCGTAATGAAGCCATGGAACCCTCAGCCGATCTTTTTTGATGTGGTCGACACCGGTGGTTTCGGTGGCGACGGCCCTGACCTGTTCCTGCCTTTCCAAGCGGCCATCGGGGCAAACATGGAGAATGCCGGCGCCACCAACTGCCCGAAGGGCAGGATGCCGAGTGCGCAGGGATTTGCCGGTCTTCAGTCATCGGCCTGCACCTGGATCGCCTACATGGTCGAACTGGACGGTGCAGCGGCAGTGCAACGCTACCGGCTGTATCTCGACGACTACGCACGCGAACACCAGCGACTGGGCCGTTTCGACTGGGCGCCCAACAATCGGCTGCGCGATCTGCAGGCTTGGCTGAATCACGAGCACGTCGTGCCAGACGACACGAAGGTATCGATGCTGGTGGCCCTCGGCCTGCTGCTGGTGTGCCTGCTCAATACGGTGGGGCTGCTGCTGACGAAGTTCCTTCGACGCAGCGGCGAGATCGGTGTACGTCGCGCGTTGGGGGCCACGCGCAGCGCAATCTGCATGCAGTTCCTTGCCGAAGCCGCAGTGATAGGCGTGGCCGGTGGAATACTCGGTCTGCTGCTAACAGGGGTGGGTGTGCTTGCTACTGGCCAGGTGCTGCCTATGTATCTGGCGGGTTTGGCACATGTGGATGTGAGCCTATTGTTGCTCACCGTGTTGGTGGCGGTGCTGGCGACTGTGCTGGCCGGCTTGTATCCGGCGATGCGGGCTTCGCGTGTCCAGCCCGCATGGCAGTTGAAGACGCAATGAGGAGCGCGCGATGAGACTCCACCCGATTCTCGCCGCTCTGCGGCGGCACAAGACTGGCGTCGCGCTGATTGCGTTGCAGATTGCGCTGACCCTGGCGATCATCTGCAACGCGATCTTCATTATCGGTCAGCGCATCGCGCGGATGGATCGCCCAACCGGCATGGTCGAGGAAGGCCTGATCCGCATTTCGCAACAATGGCTCAACGCGCCGGCAGGTGACAACGTCCCAGCCGTCGAGCAACTGGATGCCATGCAGCGCACGGATCTCGCCGTGTTGCGCGGCCTGCCGGATGTCCAAGAGGTAGCCGCCTCCAGCAGCATGCCGTTGCAAGGCATGATCTGGAGTGGCTACCTCACGCTTGAGCCGCAGTCGACAGGGCCGAATGTACAGGCGGCCTATTACTACGGCGACGAGCATCTGCGCAGTACGCTCGGCGTGCGGCTGGTCGCGGGGCGCGACTTCACGCCTGACGAGATCCGGCACCATGCCATTCGCAGCACGGCCGTTTCGCCCGTGGTCATCGTGAGCCAGCCGGTGGCCGATGCACTGTTTCCACGTGGCGATGCACTGGGCAAGACCATCTACCAGGATGGTAAGCCGGCGACCATCGTGGGCATAGTGCAACGGCTGCAGACGCCGACACTTTCGAAGTGGGGCAGCGGTTGGTCTTACAACTCGGTGCTGGAACCGGTGCGCCAGGACGATGCCACGGCCAGCTATGCGGTGCGTACGAAACCGGGTCGCGAGCGGGCGGTTATGCGCGAGGCGCGCAAAGCGTTGCTTGCGGTCGACCCGATGCGCCTGATGCCGGATAGCTGGGGCATCCAGCCATTCTCCGAGATCCGCGCTAAGGTATATCGCGCCGATCGCGGCATGGCGATGCTGATGGGAGTGATCAGCCTGATCCTGCTTTGCGTGACTGCCGCCGGCATTGTGGGCCTCACCAGCTTCTGGGTGGCGCAGCGACAGAAGCAGATTGGCGTGCATCGCGCACTAGGGGCGCGCAAGCTCGACGTGTTGCAGCACTTCTTGCTTGAGAACCTGTTCATCGGTGGTATGGGGGCGACGTTAGGACTGCTTCTGGCGATTGGCCTCAACATCTGGCTGATGCGCCACTACGCGGTGCCTCGGCTACCCATGGCCTATATGCTGGTTGGCATGGCCACGATATTGCTGCTGGGGCAGGCTGCGGCCTACGTGCCCGCAAGACGGGCATCTCGCGTGCCGCCGGTAGTGGCGACGAGGACAGTGTGAGTTACGCGCCTGCATATACGTGTAACGCCAGCAAATAACGCTCCAACCAAAGGCTGACGTGTCCAAAGATTGAACCACTTCGGAATACCCGGATCGGTTCAGTGAGCGTCTTTTTATCGTTGGGAGAAAAATGAGGTGCTGCGATCTGTGCAAGCTCGGTCACGTGCCGGCCCAATATGACGAAGCGCCTGGACGACGGTTCCGGCCAAGCTGCCCGGAGCAATCAAATGCTTATCTCCCCGCGTGGTCGTTGCCACCGTGCGCGGCAATGAACATGGCGACGGCCGACCGGCAATAGGATTCGATTTCGTTGTCGTCCTCTGCTCTCGCCTGATCGAAGCGCGCGATGATCAGAAGATCGGATCCTTTGAAAAGCGCGGCAAACAAGCGCGCAGACTGGAGAGGATCGGGCACGTTCAGGACCGACTTCGCGTGCAACTGGCGTAACAGGGCCTCAATTTGGGCAATGACATGGGCGGGGCCGGCTTCGTAGTGGAGCTTGCTTAACGACTTTTGATTCGTCTTGTCGGCCATGACCATGGCTTCGACACTGCGGACGTCTGATCTCAACAGCGTGCGAAGCAGTAATGATCCCACCGCCATCAGCCGATCTTCGACCGAACCTTCGACGCCTTCAACAAGGGACTGTGGTGCAAACAACTGATGGCAGCCGGCCGCGATGGCCGCGCTGAACAGCGCCTCCTTGTTCTCGAAGTGCCGATAAATGCTGAGCTTGGATATCTTTGCTCGCTGGGCGACCTTGTCCAATGTCGTCGCTTGAAAACCCAACTCCACAAAGAGTTCGCGCGCGGCGTCGACGATCGTTTGGCCAAGGGCCTGGTTGGCGGGCCGCCCGCGCCGGCCCTGGCTGTTTTCGGTCACAAGAATTGCAGTCCTTGACAGTATCCTAAATCTAGAATTAGGGTACTGCGCAGTGTCTAAAATATGCAAGCCGGCCCCAACCTAACCCTTTATCCACACACGGAGTCCATCACCATGGATGACGTCATCATCATCGGCGGCAGCTTTGCCGGTCTCGCGGCCGCCCTGCAGCTCGGCCGCGCCCGCCGCAAGGTCACCGTTCTCGATACCGGCCAGCCGCGCAACCGCTTCGCCGGCCATTCGCATGGGCTGCTCGGCCACGATCACAAGCCACCGCTGGACATCCTGGCCGAGGCGCGACAGCAGTTGGCGCGCTATCCCACGATCAGGCTGGTCAATGCCCGGGCCGACAGCATCTCCGGCGCCATCGACGATTTCTCCGTTCTCACTGCCGATGGCGAAAGCCTTAAAGCGCGCCGCCTGATCCTGAGCTATGGCATCGCCGACCAGATGCCAGATGTTCTGGGCTTCGCTGAAGGCTGGGGAACCTCCATCGTGCCCTGCCCTTATTGCGACGGCTTTGAAGTCGCTGGCCAGCATTGGGGCCTCGTGTGGTCCGGTCCGCAGTCGCACAATCAGGTCAGGCTGTTCCACGATTGGACCGACAGGTTGACCCTCTTCGCCGATGGTCACGACATTCCGCCCGATATCCGGGCCGATCTAGCGCGCCGCAACATACCTGTCGTCGATAGCCGGATCACCAAGATCGCCCATCATGGGGGCCATAGCGCCACGGTCAATCTCGATGCCGGCCCCAATGTCGGGGTCGACATCTTGTTCGCGCATCCGCGCAACAAGCCGTCCGCAAGCCTGCATGAATCACTGGGCCTCGCCACAATCGATACGCCCCTAGGCATCGTCCTCAAGGTCGATGAGCGCCGCGAAACCAGCATGCCCGGCGTCTACGCCGCCGGCGACCTCGCCAATCCCCTCATGCCTTCGGTCACCACGGCATCATGGCAAGGCGCGATGGCGGGTATCTTCGCCCAACAGTCGATGCTGGTTTGAGAGCACAGATTCCATCCCGGAGAGATCAATCAGAAGACCCGAGACGCGATCTTGGAAGACATTCGAACGGCCTTGGGCAGCTTCGAATCCTCCGGGCGAGCATGGATCGGCCAGTGGTGTGGCTCGTCACCGCGCCTGTAATGCAGCGCCAAATGGTGAACCACTGCTCGAACGGACAGCAAAGGTGTGAAACGGGCGGCGCTTGCCCGGTGCGGTGATGTGCTTGCGATTTGGCTCCCAAGCAGGGACAGCCACCGCAGCCACTAGTCCTGCAGATATGGGGAAGAGCACTTGAAAACAAATGAAGGCAACTAAGGTAGCAATTACTGACCTTAGGGATGCTCTGATTAATTCAGCGTAGATCACAGCGGCCCTGTGTGTTCGCAGAGCACAGGGCGATCGGCGCACGCGGGGAGGGCACATGGATGTGCCCGGCCTTGAGGAGCGAGGAAGGCAGACTGGCGCATCGTCGAGACGATGGCCCGAAGCTATGCGGACTCACAGGGCCGCTGCGGCCTGCGGTGGATTAAATCAGAGCATCCTTAGAGCGTTCCACGCATTGAATGAAGGACCATTAGGCTTCTGCGTGATGACAGAGGCTTCCGGCAAGCGAAGGCTTGAGGCATCCGACGAACTCTGCATAAACCCCGCCAATGGCTTAGACAGAGCAAGCGACGCTTTGTTATACGCTTTGCCACAAGAGGGGCATTGCCAATCGGCCGCTTGATCTGATGGCCTCCTTTGATAACCACATGCTTGACATACGGTCTCCACGCCCGCCCCCTTATGTGTCATCGTTCCGCGCTCTCGAAAAGAATGAAAGCGAGCACTGTTCATTTCGGTAACAGCGTGATTTTCTTACAAGAAGGCGGGACGCCTTGGTTTGGCTCCATGGGAATCGCAGCAGCAGCCGTGAAGCAGCCGAGTGTGTCAAGCACACGTTGACGACTTTGAAACAGTTTGCCCTGTTCTTGATGCACCTTCTTCCAACGCAGCTCCGCGGCCGCATGGAGCGCGGGCAATACATTGCAGCTTGGCGATACGTCCCGCCCCAGATTGACAGAGGTCCCATCTGTACAAGAGGACTCCTGCACCATTTGGTCAAGGAAGAACCAGGAACCACGCTGAATACTCTCTTGTTTCTCTTGCGCTCTGCTGATGTATTCCGCTTGCGACTTATAAGCACTGATCTGGATCGAAATGACTTCCGCCGCGGCCTTGTCAGGAGAAGCACCGGAAGTGACCTTCCTCTGCTCGGCGTACAACGCGCGCGCCTTGTTCTCGATCATTTCAAGATCATTCCCTTTCGGCGTGCTCAGCCATTGGTCAGCGCTTTTTATGTAATCGTTTAACCGAGCCGCCATCAAGTTTGCGGAAGCCGTTTCATCCGCCAGCAACTGCTTCTTGAAGGACGATATCTCGCCGTATCTCGCCAAAATCTTCTGGTACGCATCCTCGGTACTCAAGGCAAAGGTGCCATGGCTACTGCCTGATAGATTGCGCGGCAGCGTCCAGTACAAGCGAAACCCAGATGAGCTCATATTGCCCTCCAGACCATGCATCCTGCTCTGCAGTGTCCCATTCTGGAGTTTCATGGTTAGTGGCGCGACGCCGGTGTTCGAGTACATGAACAGTAAATTGACTTCGCGTTGCTTGCCTAGGACACCCGTCAAGGCGGAAGTCTCCCGAACGAGTTCACCCGATTTGTCCAATCGGGCAAGCTCGATGGTGCCTTTGAATTCACTTCCCTTTACTTCGCTAATGCGCACAGCAAATGCATTGGGATTGTCGTCGCCGCCACCGGCGACATAAATTCCCGGAATCAAGGTCATTACAGGTTCGGAAACGACTTTCTTGTTGATGGCGGGGGCTGAGGGCGTGTCTCCCGCGTCAGCGTAAGAGCCCAAGAGGAGCAAGGTCGCGGCCATTGTCCAGCTGACCAGCAAGTTCATGGCATTCCTTGGGCTACGTTAAGGTGCTTTGACGAGTGAAATCGCAACGAGACTACGACAATCATTGCGTGGCTTACAGCGCGTCACTTATGAAGGGCTGGCGGTAAGACGTGGCGTACGATTACACAAAGGCATTTGGTAAATGTGGCGTAGCTCGGGCAACTTAAGGTCCGCTTTGAGTCGACCTCCGCCGGTCGAGCACGCCCATGCGCGGCCGAGCCAGCGGGGCCGGGATCGGCCACGAAACGCGTCGTCTGCTTCCTCCATTGTTTGGGCGCTCAGGGGCCAGCCCCACTCAATAATCAGTCGTTCCAGCCCGCGAAAAAGAGCACTACCTCATCGTGACAAGCCGGTGAAACGGCCCATTGCGCCTTTCTACCGCTCGCCCAATTGCGCCTTCAGGAAATCGATGAACAGCCGCACTCGCGCCGGTAGCAGACGGGTTGCGGTCACAGCGTGCACCTGGACCGGCGCAAGGCTCCAGTCGGGCAGCACGCGAACGAGGCGCCCCGACAGGACATCGTCCAGCGCGAGCACATGGTTGAGCACCGCGAGCCCGACGCTTTGTATCGCCAGCGCGCGGCTCAGCGCGACGCTGTTCATCGCAAAGCGTGTCCCGATCGTCACCTCGACCGATTCGCCGCCGCGATGGAACGTCCCCTCGGCTCGCCCCAGCCTCCCTGCGCCCTCCACGATGCAGACCACGTGCTGGTCGAGATCGTTGGGGTGCGTAAGCGGTGCAGCGCTGCGCAGATATTCGGGCGACGCGTACAGATAGCGCGGCAGCACCGCGATCGGCCGCGCGATGAGCGTCGACGGCGTCGTGGGCGGCGGACCGATGCGGATCGCCAGATCGAAGGGCTCCGCGTGTAGATCGATAGGGCGCGGCGACAGATCGAATTCGAACGCGATCAGCGGATACGCCTTGGCGAAGTCCGCAATGATCGGCGCGAGATAACCGGTCGCGAGGTCCGCGGGCATCGAAACCCGTAGCGTGCCGGTTGGACGTTCGGCCACGTCCAGGAGCGACTCGTGCGCGATCCGCGCTTCCTCCACGATGCTCTGGCAGCGCTTGAAATACACCTCGCCCGCTTCGGTCAGCTCGACCTTGCGCGTCGAGCGATTCAGCAGCCGCAGACCGATCTTCTTCTCCAGCTCCGCAATGTGACGCGACAGCGTCGAGTTCGGCATATCCAGGGCGTCCGCCGCCCGGCGAAAACTCTTGGTGCGTGCAACCTCGACGAACAGCTGCATGTAGCTGAGCAGTTCCACGTCATTGCTCCATGGGTGGATCAGTGATTTCAATTCTAGACCTTTATCCCACCCATGAATCAGTTCATCGTATCGACACTCTTCACCCTGCCGAGGAATCGACATGAACCCGCTCAACGAAACCGTTCGGATTGGACGCTACAGGCTGCGCAACCGGCTGGTGATGGCGCCGATGACGCGCTCGCGTGCCGACGACACCACCGGCGTACCCTCCGCGCTCGCCGCGCAGTACTACGCGCAGCGCGCGGACGCCGGCCTGATCATCACCGAAGGGGCTTTCCCGTCGCCGATGGGCAAAGGCTACGTTCGCACGCCGGGCATCCACTCCGCCGCACAGATCGAGGGATGGAGGCGCATCACCGATGCGGTCCACGCGCGGGGTGGCCTGATCTTCCTGCAGTTGATGCACACCGGACGCATCTCGCATCCGAGCATGCTGCCGGGTGGGGCGACACCCGTCGCGCCTTCGGCGATCGCCGCCGCTGGCCAGACGTACACCGCGACCGGCTTGCAGGACTTCGTCGTGCCGCGCGCGCTCGACACCGACGAGATCGCTGCCATCGTCGACGAATACCGGCTGGCTACGCGTCACGCGTTGCAGGCCGGATTCGACGGGGTCGAACTGCATGCGGCCTCCGGCTATCTGCCGGAACAGTTCCTGTCGTCGGGGACCAATCAGCGCACCGATCGCTACGGTGGATCGCCGGAGAATCGCGCACGCTTCATCGTTGAAGTGCTGGAGGCGATGATCGCCGAAGCGGGCAGCGATCGCGTCGGCATCAAGATCTCGCCGGAAATGGGCTTCAACAGCGTGACCGACGCGGCACCGCAGGAAACCTACCAGTACCTCGTGCAGCGGGTCAGCACGCTGCAGCTCGCATACCTGCATCTCGCCCGGACCGGCAGCGCGTTTGACTATCGCGCGCTGGTGCGGCCGCTGTTCAACGGCGCGCTGCTGCTCGGCGGGGGACTGGACCGGGAGAGTGCCGCGTCGCTGATCGCGAGCCGCGATGCCGACGCCGCCGTGTTCGGCAGTCTGTATCTCGCGAACCCCGACCTTTTACAACGCTTCGTAGCCGGCGCGCCGCTCAATGCGCCGGAACGCGAAACGTTCTATACCGACGGTCCTCAGGGCTATATCGACTACCCTGTTCTAGAGCAAGCACCATGAGCCGAACATTCCGCACCTGTGCCGACCGCAGCGCCAAAGCCGTCTCGATCGATCAGGTGAAGACGGCCTCGACGGGGTGCTCCGCATCGGCAGATCGATAGCAGATCGGAGTTCACGATGGCGCCGGCACGGTTTGCTTCCGTGGAGTCGCAACGCTCAGCTGACCGCCTTGGCAAGCCAGTCCCACCTACATCACGCGAGCCCAAGCAAAATTACGTTTTATTAATGTACCGGCAGGTATAGTTACTCACATGTCGAGAGACATCAGTCCCACCGCTTAGCCGGGCCTCCCCTCCTCGCCAAGCAACGTAAAGATGGATGACCCCGAAGCCCGCAAGCTCCCTCTTGCGGGCTTTTTATTGCCTGTATCGAGGTAGGCAGCCACTTTCACGACGTTTTCTTGAACAGGTCCTGGAAGATCAGCGGCCCCCAGACGCCGTTCCGCGCCTGCACCAGCTGGCCGCCTTCCGCGATCCTGCCGAGATTCACCGGCGCATAGCCGAGCCGTTCGACCAGGGCGGCCACCGTTGCCGTCGCACCTTCATCGTCGCTCGACAGGAATACAACCCGTCGTCCGCCGTTGATGGCCGGGTCTTCCGCGAGAACGCGGGCGGCCAGATGGTTGAACGCTTTGACCAGTTGCGCGCCGGGCAGCGCCTGGGCTACCACCGACGAGGAAGGAACGTCGCCCAGATCGTCGAGCGTGTTGGTCACATCGATCACGATCTTGCCCTTCCAGCTTGCCCGAGCGTTCGCAACCTGTTGGTGCTGCCCGAATGGGACAGCCAGCATCACGATGTCGGCCTCGAGCGCGTCCTTCAATGTCCTGGGAACGATCGTCGGACCGATCGCGTTCGCCTGCGGCGCGAGCGCTTCAGGCGGATGCCTGCTTGCGACAGCCACGTCGATGTTTTTGCGGGCGAACATGCGGGCCAGCGCCTGGCCGATCGCACCGAAACCTATAATTGCGTAAGTCATGTTGCTATTCCGATCCGTGTTGACGTTGATGGCCCGGCATTCATCCGCGCGGGCCTCCACACACAGGCTCTTCGGCGTGATGTCAGATGGCCGAGAAGCCGCCGTCGACGGACAACTCCACCCCATTCACGAAGCTCGAATCGTCTGATGCGAGAAACAGCGCAACCGTCGCGATTTCCTCGGCACGCCCCATCTTTCCGCGCGGGATCAAGGATTCGAACATCTGCTTCGCCTCCTCGGTGAGAACCTGGTCCTGCATGGGTGTGGCGATCGGCCCCGGGCTCAGCACGTTCACCCGGATATTCCTGCCCTTCAGTTCGTTGAGCCACGTGCGCGCAAATGAGCGCAACGCCGCCTTGCTCGCCGCATACACGCCGTAACCGGGAAAACCTTTCACCGAAGCAACCGACCCGGTCATGAAGATCGATCCGCCATCGTTGAACAGCGGCAGCGCCTTCTGAACCGTAAACAGCGTACCGCGCGTATTCAGGCCGAACGTTGCATCGAAATGCTGCTCGGTAATCTCGCCCAATGGAACGGCTTCGCCGGTGCCGGCGCTTGCGTACAGGACATCGATGCGGCCTTTTTCCCGTTTGACCGTGTCGAACAGACGATCAAGGTCGTCGAGATTGGCCGCGTCGCCGCGCACGCCCGTCACGTTCCGCCCGATCAGCTTGACCGCCTCATCGAGCGCCTCCTGCCTTCGGCCCGTGATGAAAACGTACGCGCCTTCTTCCACGAACCGCTTGGCGCTTGCCAGCGCCATGCCGCTTGATCCACCTGTAACAACTGCGACCTTACCTTCAAGCTTACCCATGAGTTTTCACCTTTCGTCGTGTCGGGACAGCGTCTCTGTTTCCATTTGCAAGAGCGCGCTGTATCTTGTGGATCAGCGATCCATATATGTGGATCAGTGATCCGAATATATGGATCGCTGATCCACTTGTCAAGGCAACCCATGCGAGCCGACGCCAAAAAAAACTACGACCACCTGCTTGCCGTCGCGCGGGACGTCGTCAGCGAGGACGGTGTCGATGCGTCCATGCGAGACATCGCCCGCCGGGCCGACGTGGGGTTGGCCACGCTGCTACGGCATTTCCCGACGCGCGAAGCTTTGTTTGAAGCGTTGATGAGTACGACGCTGGACGCGCTGGCGCAGAAGGCCGACGAACTTGAGGCGTCGCTGCCACCCGACGAAGCGCTTGTTTCCTGGTTTCGCGATGGCGTGGCGTTTGTCCTTAGCTATCGCGGCGTCGTCGACTTGATAGCAAGCGCCCACGAGGACCAGGAGTCCGCGCTGTATGCGTCATGCGCCACGGTGCATTCCGTGGGAGAGCGACTGCTGCTGCGTGCCCAGGCCGAGGGAACGGCGCGCGCCGATATGAATGGGGCCGACCTGTTCGCCCTGATGTCGGCGCTCGCCTGGGCGGCCGGCCAACCTTCATTCGCGCCGCGCGCCGATCACCTCTTTCACATTATCTCGAGCGCTATCCTGACGGCCCCATCGAGCAGCAATATTAAAAAGGGAAGGCGCTGAATCGGATCGGCGACCAAATTGCTCGAGGCTATTGTCGGCTTGAGGAATGGCCCGCGCGATCTTCGAGCACAGCGCTTGATGAGATGCCGAGTTCCGACACTTCGCGCAGACCTGTTGACTGCCTGGTATCGCCGTAATTTCCTTATCTGCGCAAAGCTTCTGCAGCTTTCCCAGCTTGGCGACCGGATCGTAATTTTTTTCGGCGCCGGACACGCCTACTTGTTGCGGCAGTGCGTAAGCGAGACGTCAGGGTTTCAACTCGTGGAGCCGAACGACTATCTTCAGCCATAGCCTTCGCACACGGTGCTAGCATGCCTCATCGATCACAGCGGTGACGATTATCTGGTAACACCGTATACCGGAGCGTGACATGGGGAAAAGGGACGATTACAGCGTGCCGGCGATCGTATTGGGCCGGGGCCCGACCGCGCTTGGCATTTTGCGTTGTCTGACGATGGTGGGTATCCCTGCCTATGTCGCGTGCCCCGCATCCGATCACGTCACCCACTCGCGCTGGTATCGCCCCACACCCGGACGAGAGGCGTGGGACGGCTCGCTCGGGCCGCACGCCATCGAACGGTTGCGCCATATGCCGCTGCCAAAAGCCGTGCTGATTGCCGGCGCCGACGATGCTGCGCTATGGCTTACCGATCTGCCTGGCAGCGAACTGGCGTCGCGGTATTTTCTCAGCACGAGCTCGCGCGAAACGCAGGAAATCCTGCAGGACAAATCACGTTTTTCTGCGTTTCTGGAAAGCGTGCATGTTCCACACCCGCGCACTTTTCGCATCGAAAGCGATGCAGATATCGAGGCAATACCTTTCGACGAGCTTGACCGTGTTTTCATCAAACCGGTGAACTCGCAAAAGTTCAGCGACGTCACCGGTGTGAAAGGCATCTGGGTGAAGCGCAAGGACGAACTGCATGCTGCATGGCGTCGCCTGCACGATCAAGGCTTTCGGCTGATGGCGCAGGAATACGTACCCGGCACAGCGTCGGATCATTATTTTGTCGACGGCTTCCTCGATGGTCGCGGCGAGATGACTGGCTTGTTTGCGCGCCAACGCATTCGTATTTCACCCCCTGATTTCGGCAACAGTTCGTACTGCCGCAGCATCCCGCTTGAACAGCTGCAAACGCCGGTCGACGATGTCAAACGCCTGCTGGCGGCGCTGAACTATCGCGGCATTTTCAGCGCGGAATTCAAGCGCGACAAGCGCGACGGCGTTTACCGCATTCTTGAGGTCAACACGCGCGCATGGACCTACGTGGAGTTTGCGGCGCGCTGCGGCGTCAACGTTTGCGAAATGGCGTACCAGGATGCCCTCGGCTTGCCGGTGCAGCGGGCCACGCTTGACTACAAGGCCGGCGCCGGTTGCGTCGACTTCTATCGAGACCTCAGCACCGTTCAAGCGCAAAGCGCGCAGGCGCGCGGACCACTATGGAACATCCTGCTGCAATGGGCTGGCGCGTATTACCATTCGTTCCGCCTGGACGACCCGAAACCGGGGCTACACTTCGCCACGCAGGTTTTGACGCGGCGATGGAGCGGGCGGGCGCCGGGTTAATCGCTGCAATCTGCTGTTCAAGCAGTTCCATTTTTTTGCTCGCAGTTTTTCCTTTTGGTAGAGCCGGCAAGGAAAAGGGAGAAGTCCATGTCAGACACGGCAGCAGACGCGTCAGATGTACGACAGCTTCACAGCAGGACCGCGAACCAAGGTATTCAGAATACCCAGCACGCACGCTCATCGGTGCCAACCGCTCCTCAAGGGCTCAACGCGCTGCGATCGGCAGCCGCCCTCTGGTGGATGGTCGCCATCGCCGGTCACGCCGTGTTCGGCGCCTACATCATCGGGACCTACGGCGCTGCGACACTGCGCGGCAACGTGGCAGCATGGAATCGCGTATTTCCGGCGGGCTATGTTTCCGGCCAGCCACTGGGCAATGCGATCGTAGCAGCACATGTATTGCTCGCCTCGATTGTCGCGCTCTGCGGACCGCTGCAATTGGTGCCTTCGTTGCGCCGCCATGCACCGTGGTTTCATCGCTGGAACGGGCGCATCTATGTAACGGTTGCGATTGTCGTCGGACTGGCAGGGCTCGTGATGATGGCAGACGATCGCTCTCTTGTCGGTGCATCACAGAATGGCAGCGTTGCCATCAACGGTGTCCTGCTACTGGCATGTGCGGTTCTTGCCTGGCGTTACGCACGCGCGCGTGATTTTGCGGCACACCGGCGCTGGGCGTTACGGCTGTTCGTGCTAGCAGCTGGCGTATGGTTTTTTCGTATCGGCCTTGCAGCATGGATTGCCATCAACGGAGGTATCGCCGGCTTTGATCCAAGAACAATGCGAGGGCCTGCATTGTTCGCACTGGCAGCTGGTGAATGGATGGTGCCGCTATTGGTACTGGAAGCTTACTTGCGAGCCGAAAGAGCGCGCGGCCCTCTGGGACGCTACATCATTGCCGCGCTGCTGGTGGTACTGGCGGCTGCCACCGGCTTCGGCATCTACCGAGCGGCCATCGGCATGTGGTTGCCACCGCTTTTACTAAAGTAGCGGCAGGCATCGCATCCCTTCGTATCGCGGATGCCGCGGACCATGCTCGGTGCGGCAACGTGGGGTGGCGCACTCGCTCATACAGCGAACCTGTGTCAGCCGGCCGCGGGCTCCGCCGTGTTGAACGCCAACTGCGCAGCGAAAGCCCGTTGGTATGCAGGGCGCGCTTCGCCGCGCGCAACGTAGGCGGCCAGGCTGGGAAATTCATCCAGGAGACCCGATGGTCTCGTCCTGAGCAGCACGGACACCATCATCAGGTCGCCCGCGCTGAACGCGCCATCCAGCCATTCCTCAGCACCTAGGCGTGCGGAGAGCTGGCCCAGCCGGTGGCGGATGCGATCCGCGATCAGGGGCAGGCGCTCCTTGCTCCAAGGTTTGTCGCCCTCGGTGAACTTGGCGGTGACGATTTCAAGGATCGGCGGCTCTACCGTGTTGAGCGCGGCAAACATCCAGGTGATCGCGCGTGCACGGGCATTGACGTCCTCCGGCAACAAACCCGCGTGGCGCGAGGCAATATGCAAGATGATCGCGCCGGATTCGAACAGCACCAGATCACCTTCCTCATAGGTTGGAATCTGGCCAAAGGGATGCCGCGCCAGATGCGCGGGCTGCTTCATCGCGGCGAACGAAACCGGGCGAACCTCGTAGGGTTGGCCGGCTTCTTCAAGCGCCCAGCGGACGCGCGTATCGCGCGCCAACCCCTTGCCACCGTCAGGTGACCGTTCAAAGGCAGTAATGGTGGGAGTCATCGGGATCTCCTGATGGTTGTGAAGGCGCGGCGCGAGCTGCGACACCGTTAATGGGTTTCAACATGGGCCGCATTTTTACCGTGTTTGAAATGGCGACGTATGGGCCGTCCCCGAATCGACATGACGCAGAGCAAGCGCTTGGCGACGCCGGCAACCGGCCGGCCGTACCGACATGCGGCTAGCTTTCGCCCCTTGAGCCTCCAACGTTCAATGCCAGCAAAATGCCTGGGTATCTTGTCGAATTCCGCTTTCGCCATTCGTCGCGGTAATGATCACGCCAACTCCAAGGCACTCGCACCACCACGATCCCGAAGACTGTCGAGCGGAGGTTTCCATGGCGAAGTTTATATTCGAGTTGAACCAGTCCCTGGATGGCTATATCGACCATCAGCAACTAGGGCCTCCCGATCCCGCGCTCTTTCGTCACTTCGTAGAGCGAGTACGCAGCCTGACTGGCATGGTGTACGGCCGCCGCATGTATGAGGTGATGCGTTATTGGGACGAAGATTCTGCCGATTGGGGCGCGGATGAACGCAGCTATGCCGTGGTGTGGCGGAGCAAGCCGAAGTGGGTGGTGTCGCGCTCGCTGACCTCCGTCGGCGCGAACGCCACCCTTGTCGCCGATGACATCGAGGCGGCGATATCGCGGCTGAAAGCCGGGCTAGCCGGGGAGGTCGAAGTGGCCGGAGCGGAACTGGCGGGAAGCCTCGCCGACCTTGGCCTCATCGACGAGTACCGGCTCTACATCCACCCCGTGGTACTGGGCCACGGCAAGCCATTCTTTGCCGGCCCTCGGTCGCGGCTCCATCTGGTGGCCAGCGATGTGATCGCCCAGGACGTGATCAGGTTGACGTACATTCCGGCCTGATACGCGTTGGCGGGCGCGCCCATCAACGCAGTTCGGCCCGGAGTTCCCGCACGCCGCGCCCCAGGCGTTGGCGCAAGAGCGTTCGAAGTGTTGCTCCGTCGGCGTAGCCGACCTCCGCTGCGATGGCTTCAAGAGCAAGGCCGCTGCCCTGGACCAACGCTCGTGCGCGCTCAACGCGCAGGTCCTGAAAATAATCCAGCGGCGATTTGCCCAGCACGGCCTGGCAGCGGCGCTGCAAGGTGCGCGCGCTCGTCGCCAGCGCATGCGCGGCGTCCTGCAGCGAGAACCCTTGCTTGAGATGCTCGCGCGCCCAGCGCTCGAAACGCAGAACGAGCGGATCTGCCTGCGCCAGATGGTTGGGAATGATGTATGCAGCTTGCGAGGAGCGGATATCGGCGAGCAGGTAGCGCGACACCATGGCTGCAAGGTCCGGGCTGGCTTTGCGTATCAACCAGAGCGCAAGGTCCAGATGTCCCATCGCAGCGCCCGCCGTAACCATCCTGCCTGAAGGCACGAGCATGCGTGATTCGTCCAGCGAAACATTCGGATAGCGTTGCCGAAACAATGGCGCGAGCCACCAGGTTGTGGTCGCGTCCTGATGATCCAGCAATCCGGTTTCCGCCAGCAGGAACGAGCCGACGCAGGCGGCGGCCACGTGTGCGCCTTTCGCGTGCCACGCCAGCAGTTGCGCCTTGGCGTCGCCTACGTCCTTTCGCTCCAGCGCGGGGATCAAGCGGTCCGGTGTGGAGGCCTTCAACGCCGGGACGATCACCCAATCCGGCTTCAAACTCCTCGTTATGGCCTGCACCGGCAACGATAGCCCCAGGCCGGATCGCACCTTCTTGCGCACGCCGACGAGCGAGAGGTCAAACAAGGGTGTGCCGGCCATTTGTGCGGCCGCGAACCGGTTTGCGATGCCGAAGGCCTCGAGCGTCACGGTGAGCCCGGTGTCGAACAATCCGTCCAGGGCGAGGATGGTGATGCGCATGGCGTAAATGACCATAAAGTTGTCATTTACGACAATATTCCTTTTGGCGGTCCGGGACTAGATTGCTCGTCGTTGCACAGGCCCCCGCATCCAACTGAAGAGGAACCACCCATGAAAATCATGGCTATCGCTACGCCAACGGTCGCCCTTACCCCCGACGTGCTCAAGCCGCACATGCCGACTGAAGTGCATGCCACTCTCCAGCTCTATCTGGATGGCAAGGTCGAGCAATTCTGGTTTGTCGAGAAGTCCGGCCCGATCTTTCTGATGAACGTCGAATCGATCGATGAGGCCAAGTCGGCGCTGGATTCGTTGCCCTTGGTCGCTGCCGGCCTGCTGGCCTTTGACCTGAAGCCGGTGGGGCCGCTGGTTCCCCTTGGTCGGTTGCTCCCGGCGGCGTAAGTGCTTTCAGCCGGCCGCTTGCATAGCTGTTGCAAGCGGTCGGTGCGGAGTTTCACGCACGGAACAGATTTTGTGAGTCTCATCGGCTGGTTATGCCCACGCAACGGTCAGCCAGCAGATGCCTTGGCCAACCACGCCCTCCTCGATGCACATGTATCCATCGCGCGCTGGTAGCCCTCGCGTGCGCTGGTCCGTGCCATATACGACCGCTCCACCTCGCCAAGGGTGACGCCGCCACTGGTTTGGGCCAGTTCCAGGGCATACGTCACCGAAATATCGGCGGCCGTGAAATGCTCGCCGGCGAGATAGGGGGTGCGGGCAAGCTGCCGCGTCACCAAACTCAGCCGGCTCTCGAAAACGCTTAGCGCCTGGCCGGCGCTCCAGTTCTGCCGCTCGGACTCCGGCGCGAAATTCCGCGCGCCAACCACGAAGTAAATGGAAGCGGCGAGCCCGGCTTCGCCGAGGTGAAGGAACTGTTGGTACATCGGGAAGGCAGGATCATGCGGGTTGGGCGCCAGCGGCGTAGGCCCGTAGCGAGCCATCAGGTATTCCATGATCGCAATCGACTCGACCATGGTGACGTCGCCGTCCTGGATCGCCGGAATGAACCCGGCTGGGTTGATGGCGAGAAATTCCGCATCCTGCTCGACGCCAGCCAGAAGATCCACCGGCCTCAGCCGGTAGGCGAGCCGCATTTCCTCCAACAGCCAAATGACCCTGAAGCCTCGTCCTTCGCCAAACACGGTGATCATCGTTCGCTACCCCTCTCTCATTCGGCCTTGCTGGCCACACGAGGGTAAGACGAACGGGGATTCCGAAAATCGACATGCTGCCTAGGGATGCTCTGATTAATTCAGCGTAGGCTGCAGCGGCCCTGTGTGTCCGCAAAGCACAGGGCCATCGGCGCACGCGGGGAGGGCACATGGATGTGCCCGGCTTTGAGGAGCGAGGAAGGCAGACTGGCCGTCTGTCGAGACGATGGACCGAAGCTATGCGGGCACACAGGGCTGCTGCGGCCTGCGGTGGATTAAATCAGAGCATCCCTAGTGAAGGCTGTGATACCAAAGCGCCTCCATGCCCAAACGGGTGGCGCATACCTTCGTCTGCTGCGTGGTCACCAGACCGGCCTCGCGCAGGAGGCGCAGATCGGCGAGTCGCCTTATCGTGCGGGTGGACAACGGACAAAACTTCACGATCTCGCCCAGCAGCGCCCACTGCTTGCTGTTCAAACCACAGGATGATCGGATGCTCATGCTTTTCTGGTGGCGTGCATCCGTGCGCGACGTCGTGCAGCAGTCAATGGATAGGTGATGTCACTGCCACCATACGCCCCTATCGGACAGCAAGTGTTAGTTTCTACGGTTACCGTGCATGTTTATTAGCCGGTGCGCGTCCATATCGACTCAATGTCGTCCTTGACCGCGTTGTCGACGTCCTCAGCAGAAACACCCTTAAGTTCATCGATACGACCGTGGCGCATGCCGTAGAAATGTTCGCTGCGCCGGTAGGTGGCCGTCCAGGTGACGCGATCGGCGTTGGCGTATTGGTAATCGCCTTCGTAGGTGAATCCGTTTTTCGTCTTGCCGGTAACCGTTGCCATGGCCGTTGCCCCTTCGCTAGCTCAGCACGCAGCATAGTCCTTATTGCAGATGAAACAGCGGCAACAGGCGCACCCGGATGTTTGCATGCGCTCGACTTGATAAGCGTCGTTCCGTCCCCGATGGCGCGCGAGATGCCGCCTCTTTTTGAATTGCTATTTACCCGGCAGCGGAGCATGATCGAGCGGCCGGGTGCGTATAGAACCCGGCATCTCATCTGCGATCGCAAGCCGTCGCCTGTGAGTCCTACCTTGCCTCTCACCACGCAGGGTCCTTTCCAGCATCGCCGCAGCTCGCCGCGGCGCGTCCTTTTCAGGTAGGCCGATCATGTCCCGTAATGTCGAACCGCTTTCAGCGGCGCAGATTCATAGTGTTTATGCACCGAAGGATTCGCCGAAATCCCCGGGGGTCGCGATCGATGGGTCTCGTTATGCAAAGACTTCCGTGTTCAAGCGCGAACCGGGCCACTCCGGGCGTCCGTCATCGCGCACGGATTTTGCGAACAAGAAAAAGTACTGAAGGTTGTCGCGTAGAAAGAGGCTTTGGCCTCTTTTTTTAAGACGCAACGCCCGGGGTTTGCACACACCGACTCGTTGCAGCGACGCTCACGGCAGTTGCTGGCCAATGCCAGCACACGTCGCTACGCACACCACGCACATCCGTCAGCGCGCGCTCAAGCGTGGCGCTCGAAGCACAAAGCAAGGCTAGCGGGCCTGGTCACGCACGACCGGGCCTTTTCTTTTCCACCTTGGGTTTTTCAGGCGCCTGGCCTGAATGCTGCGCATCGCGCGCAAAATTGTTGGTGGACTTGAAGTCTTTCGCCTGCTCGACCACGGACGTGATCTTCTTGCCGGAATAAACCGAATGAATGGCCGCTACCGACAACGGTTTGACTGGGTTGTTCATACGCATACCTGGCATATCGACCGCTAAATGACTCAACATACTCCTAAAACGATCGGGCGTCTCGATTCGTTCTTTCCGATACCCATCTGACGTTTCCGGTACAGCATCCCCACATGGTGTACCATGGGAACCCGCGAGCCATCTGCGTCTCCCTGGCGTCCCGCGCGACTCTTCACGGTTGCCCGCTTCGCTCCCTCATCTCACGCCCTTCGGGAGCATCGATGCCATTTCTATCGCTGCACGGACATGACCTCCTTCAGTAGGCACGCGAAGGGCAAGGCACATTGCGCCATTTGCGATGCGGTGTGCTGTCGCCTGGTGGTTGTCCTGGAACCTGAAGACGACATACCCGCGCACCTTACCGCGCAACTGCCGCAAGGCCATCGCGTGATGGCGCATGCTGACGACGGATGGTGCGTGGCGATGGATCGCAGCCGCATGAATTGCGGCATTTATGAAAACCGCCCCGCCGTCTGCCGGCGATTCGTGATGGGCGGACCGTATTGCAAAGCCATCCGCGCGGAGTACGTCAAGCAGCGTACCGACCCTATCGAGATCACCCTGAAATGAGAGGAATCCATCATGGCTAACTATCGCCAATCCGGCACCGGCGCACCGTATACCGGCGGCGCTTCTCCCAAGACGCTGACCAGCGAGCGCATTGCGGCGGATATTGCCGCATTCAACAAATCGGGCGGACGCATTGAAGTGCTGGGCAACACGCCGTTTCATCACAGGCCCAAAGACGCCCAGGCAGGCGGCGCCGCCACGGCTCCAGCGCCATCCTCCGACAAGAAGTAGGCCTGGCCATTGCCGGCACGCAACGCATCCATGGCATTGAATAAGCGAGACCACTCACTTGGCAAAACCAAACTATTCCTTTGAAAAGCGCCAGCGCGAACTGGCCAAGAAGAAACAACAAGACGCCAAGCAGGCGAAGAAGAAAGGCGGGCGCGACAGCGCCAAGCCGGACGAAGCCAAACGCGAGCCGCCCAGCGGCTACGTATGAATGCATCGGCGCCAGCCACACCAAGGATATGGGTGGATGGCGATGCTTGCCCAGGCGTGATCAAGACGATTCTTTTTCGCGCCGCTGAGCGCGCGCGCATCCACGTCACCTTGATCGCCAATCACAGCGTGTCGCGACCGCCCTCGCGCTACATCAGCGCACTCGTCGTCAGCGGCGGGCTTGACGAGGCCGACAATGAAATTGTCGAACGCATGCAGTCCGGCGACCTGGTCGTCACCCAGGACATTCCCCTGGCCGCGCGCGTCATCGACAAAGGCGGCGTGGCGATCAATCCCCGCGGCGAACGCTATACGCCCGACAACATGGCCGAGCGTTTGTCGATGCGCAATTTCTCGGAAGAACTGCGCGGCGCCGGTATCCACACGGGCGGGCCATCGGCCTTCCATGCGCGCGATCGACAGGCCTTTGCCAATCAGCTCGATCGCTGGTTGGCGCAACTTGCGCCGTCATTCCGGCGAACGCCGGAATCCAGTGAAGAATGATGTGCGCAGCACACCACATGAAGGTTTTGTGTGCTCCGCACAGCTTGTTCAAACTGGATTCCGGCGTTCGCCGGAATGACAACCCAGCGCTGAAGTGGCATCAGCGCGGACCTTAAGCCCCGCAGGTTGGCGGTGAGGCAACGCCGAACCCCAACATCGCGTTCTGCATGGCAACGTTGGGGTTACGGGCTGCGTCAGCAGCCCGCCCTCCGGGCCATTCGCTACGCGAATGTTCGCTTCGGCATCCTGCCTGCGCAGTCGCATGCGCTCACCGCCAACCTACCTGCTATGCGATCATGCCGCATGACCGCTTTCAGCACGCTCCCGCTCAAACCCGCCTTGCTCGCCAGTGTCGAGACACTCGGCTATACCGAAATGACCCCCGTCCAAGCGCAGAGCCTGCCGGCCATGCTGGAAGGACGCGACGTGATTGCCCAGGCGCAGACCGGCAGCGGCAAAACGGCTGCGTTTGGGTTGAGCCTGCTGCAGTCCTTGAAGGTGGAATCCATTCGCCTGCAGGCGCTGGTGCTGTGCCCCACGCGCGAGCTGGCCGACCAGGTGAGCAAGGCCATTCGCAAGCTCGCGGCCAATATCCCGAACGTAAAACTGCTGACCTTGTGCGGCGGCATGCCGCTGGGGCCGCAATTGGCGTCGCTCACGCACGATCCGCACATTGTGGTCGGCACGCCCGGCCGCGTGCAGGAACATCTTAAGCGCGGAAGCCTGCACGGCGGCGGCATCAAGGTACTGGTGCTGGACGAAGCCGACCGCATGCTGGACATGGGATTCAGCGAAGCCATCGACGACATCGTCGGCCGTATCGCCAAGCACCATCAGACCCTGCTTTTTTCGGCCACCTACCCGGACGATATCCGCGAGGTAAGCCGGCGCATGCAGCGCAATCCGGTCGAGATTACCGTCGAGGCGCCGCTCGATATCCAGCCTGCGATCGAGCAGCGCTTCATCGAGGTTGAACCGGCCAGCAAAGTCGACGCGCTGGCGACGCTGCTGACCGGCGAACGCGGCCAGCACGCCTTGGTGTTCTGCAATATGCGGCGCGACGTGGACGCCGTGGCGGAGGAGCTGGACCACCGCGGTTTTTCTGCGCAGGCGCTGCACGGTGACATGGAGCAACGCGATCGCGACGAAGTGCTGGTGCAGTTCGCAAACCGCAGTTGCGCCGTGCTGGTGGCTACCGATGTAGCAGCGCGCGGGCTGGACATCACCGCCCTGCCGCTGGTGATCAGCTACGACGTGGCCCACGACCCCGATACGCATACCCATCGCATCGGCCGCACCGGCCGCGCCGGCCAGACCGGCCTGGCGATAACGCTATGTACGCCGCGCGAGCGACCCAAAGCGCAAAACATCGAACAGGTGCTCGGCACGCCCTTGCCCTGGCATCCGCTGAAGCTCGCTTCGCCGCGCGGCAAGACACTCAATTTGGCCCCCATGAAAACCTTGGTCATCGATGCCGGCCGCCAGGACAAGCTCCGCCCCGGCGACATCCTGGGCGCGCTCACCGGCAGCGCCGGCCTGAACGCCGAAGACGTCGGCAAGATCGATGTTTTCGCCACGCGCGCCTACGTGGCCGTCAAACGCGCACTCGCGAACAAGGCGCTGGAGCGCTTGCGCGCCGGCAAGATCAAAGGGCGCAATCTGCGGGTGCGTGCGCTGGGCTAGCGCCGCGGCGGGGCGCGCCGACAAGCCGTTCCGGCATACACAATGCAGAACGACCCGCGTAGGCTTGGCTCCAGGTCCGCAAGGAGGTTCGCAGGTGATCCACCGCATCATTGCCGCCCTGGCATTCTCTCTCCTGAGCATGGGCGTAGCCGCTCAGGCAAGCCCAAGCCACGCGCATGACACCCAGGCCAGCGAGCTGCTCGCCATCATCCATGGCAGCAAGCTGGTGGACCTCACGCATGCGTTCAGCGCAAGCACGCCGGTGTGGAGCGGCTTCGGCCAGGCCAGCATCACACCCGCCAAGGATCCCAAGACCGGCCAGCCGTACACCATCGCCAAGGATGGTTTCAGGGCCAATTACTTTTCGATGGTCGGCCAGTATGGAACGCACGTGGATCCGCCGGCGCACTTCGATCCCCATGGCGCGACGGTCGACGCCATTGCGCTCAATCAGATGATTTTGCCCTTGGTCGTTTTCGACATCACCGGCCTGCTGCACAGCGATCCCAATCACGCGCTGAGCGTCGACGACATTCTCGATTGGGAAAAAGTGCATGGCCGCGTCCCATCCGGTTCATTCGCGGCCTTGCGCACCGACATGTCCAGGGATTGGAACACCAACCCTGCGCGATTCAAGCGTTCGCCCTTCCCGGCCTGGTCGCTGGCGGCGGTGAAATTCTTGATCGAGCAACGCGGCGTGGTGGCGATCGGCCACGAATCGCTCGATACCGACACCACGCCGAACATGGATTCGGAAACCTGGTTGCTACGGCACGGCCACTACCAGATCGAGGCGATGGCCCATCTCGACCAGGTGCCCGCCACGGGCGCGGTGCTCATCGCGATGTGGCCCAAGGTGAAAGACGGCGATGGCTTTCCGGCCCGTGTGATGGCGGTGGTGCCGGCGGCGGCTGCGCAGACGCATTGAAGTCATCAAGCAAGCCGGGATGCACTCGGCTTGTTGGGTTACGCTGCGGCCCACGTGCGCAAGAATCCACCGAAGCAGGTGAACTTGCCCGGCAATGAGCGCAGGCGTCTTGAATCGGCTTGTGCGCCAGGCATGGCGCTGCTTGGCGGGCTTGCGTGATGCCGCACACTCTGTGATCTGCGGCACAAATCCACGTCAGGCTGTGGCGCCCTATGTATAGAAGTGTAAAGAACGCCGCATCGTTCACCCGAAAACGACAAATACCGCCCTACCCTCCGCCGGCCATTCGGCACCCCTGGGGAGGGGAGTACAGGGAACGGTACGTCTTCTAGCATTCCTCGATTCTTTCTTTTGCTGTCACTGACTACTTAACTTTGAGGAGTAGATTCATGACCAGACAAGATTCGATTGGAACACGCACAACCAAAGGACTTTTTTCGTCACGCAAGACCTGCTCACTGGCGCTGGCCATTGCCATGGCATTCGGCGCGAGCGCGGCAGCGAATGCCGGCCAGGTGTATACGCACCACGTGCGCAATGCCGTAAGCAGCAATACAGCGCAGATGGTGAGCGCCCTGCCTGCCAGCAAGCTCATGAGCCTGGATGTGGTGCTGCCGGTGCGCGATCAGGCGGGCCTGGACAATTTCCTGGCGCAAGTCAGCAACCCGATGAGCCTGAACTATCACAACTACCTGACGCCGGCGGAATTCACTGCGCGCTTCGGCCCGACGCAAAACGACTACGCCACCGTCGTGCAGTACCTCAAGCAACACGGGCTCGTCATCGCGGGCGGTAGCCGCGATCGCATGGACATCCAGGTGATCGGCCCGGTGTCGGCGGTCGAATCGGCCTTCAACGTGAAGATGCATACGTATCGGCATCCCACCGACAACCGCGTTTTCTACAGCCCGGATCGCGAGCCCACCACGTCGCTGGCGATTCCCTTGTGGCACGTTTCGGGCCTGGACAATTACTCGCTGCCGCATCCCCTGTTCGTCAAGAAGAGCGACTATGCGGCCGCCCATGGCATCAGCCCGGAAGCGGTCGTGAGCCATGCCACCACCGGTTCGGGCCCCAGCGCCTCGTTCCTGGGTAGCGATATGCGCGCGGCCTATTACCACGGCGGTACCTTGACCGGCACCGGCGAGAGCGTAGGCCTGCTGGAGTATTACGGCATCAATACGTCGGACGTGGCGCTCTACTATTCGACGGCCGGCCAGACCAACCCCAACAACCTGCGCCTGATCTCCACCGATGGCACCTCGACCGGTTGCACCGGCAGCTGCTCCGACATCGAGCAAACGCTGGACGTGACGCAAGCGCAAGGCATGGCGCCGGGCTTGAGCAATGTGCTGATGTATGTCGGTTCCACCGATACGGCCATCATCAGCGCCATGACCGTGACCACGAACGGCTATGCGCCGCCCGCCACGATCGGTTGCTCATGGGGCTGGACGCCGGCCGATCCGTCCACGCTCAATCCCTATTGGCAGAAGATGGCCGCGCAGGGGCAGAGCTTCTTCGCCGCATCCGGCGACAGTTCGACGTGGTCCAGGCGCAATGAAGCGTGGCCGGCCGATGCCGCGTATGTCATCGGTGTCGGCGGAACCGACCTGACCACCAGCGGCGCCGCAGGTCCATGGGCATCCGAAACGGCTTGGGTGGACAGCGGGGGCGGCATTTCGCCCGACAAGATCGCCATTCCTTCGTGGCAGACGCCCGCGATCAATGCCAGCAACAAGGGCTCCACTACATACCGCAACGGGCCCGACGTTTCGGCCAATGCCAACTTCACCTTCATGGCGTGCGGCAACGGCAGCTGCACGTACAACCAGTACGGCGGCACCAGCTTTGCGGCGCCGATGTGGGCGGGCTACGCCGCCCTGGTCGACCAGTCATTGGCCAGCCATGGCAAGTCGAACCTGGGCTTCTTCCTGCCCACCATCTACAACAACAACATCAACAGCAGCAGCATCTACGCGGCGACGTTCCATGACATCACCAGCGGCAAGTCGGGCAGCTACTCGGCGGTGACCGGCTATGACCTGGTGACGGGCTGGGGCAGCCCGGTCGGTGCGGGCTTCATGTCGCAATACGGGCAATAAACCGCCGCTGGTAAGCACGCAATGGGACGGAGGCCATGCGTGGCCTCCGTTCTTTTTTACCGCTGCGCAAACTGCCAGGCGCCACGCCAAGGCGAGTATAAATGCGAGGTCTTCCCCCGCTGAGATCCCGCATGAACGTGTTCCGCCGCATGGTTCTCATCGCGCTGGCCGGCCTGGTGTCGGCCCCGCTCGTTTCCCATGCACGGACGCCGAACACCACCACCGCGATCGTGGCTGGCCACGCGCGTTTCGAATTTCTCACGCCCTCGTTGGTGCGCATGGAATATGCGGCCAATGGTCAGTTTGCGGATGCGCCGACCGCGGTGGTGCAAAGGCGCGATTGGCCGGCGGTGAACGTGCAATCGTCCAGGGAGAACGGTTGGCTGCTGGTGCGCACCGGCAGCATGCGCTTGCGCTATCGGCTGAACAGCGGCGCGTTCACCGCGGATAACCTGCAGGTGACCTGGGCCAATCCGAACGGCGCACCGCATACCTGGCATCCCGGCCAGGTGGATACGCAGAACCTCGGCGGCCTCACCTATTCGCTCGATCACGTCAGCGCCAGCAACCTCACCAAGGACGATACGCAAAGCCCGGTCAACGACATCATTCCCGGCATCGACATTCCGTTGCAGCCGGCCAAGCCGGGCTTGCTCAGTCGCAGCGGCTACGCCTTCATCGACGACAGCCAGACGCCGTTGTGGGACGAAAAAACGGCGTGGCTCACGCCGCGCCCCACGCCTTACGGGCAGGACTGGTATCTGTTTACGTACAACCACGACTACCAGCGCGTGTTGCAGGCTTATGCCCAGCTGTGCGGTGGCATTCCGATGATTCCGCGCTATGCGTTGGGCAACTGGGTCACCGATTTCAACTTCGAGTATTTCCCGGACACCGCCGATGCGCATACGCCGGAATTTCAGCATTACAACCAGCAGTATCTGGAAGAGGAACTGTCGCGCCTGCGCGAGAACCACATTCCGTTCGACACGCTGGTACTGGACTTTGCCTGGCACAACTATGGCTGGCAGGGCGGTTACGACTGGAGCCCGCTGATTTCGCAGCCCACGCAGTTTTTGCAATGGCTGCACGCGCGCGGCATCAAGCTCAGCCTCAACGATCATCCCGGTTATGCAGGCACCAAGGAAAACATTCTTTCCTATCGCGACAGCCACACGCCCGAGGTACTGAAGGATTTGCACCGGCCGTTGCCACCGACACCCTCGTTCGATTTGGACGTTTCGCATGGCTGGACATTCGCGCCCGATCCGTACGACCAAGGCTTGCGCCAGCATTGGTTTGCCGCCGACTACGACGACCACGCGTGGAAGCCGATCCGCACCGACCAAGCGTGGAACAAGCAGGGTTATGCGGATTACCAGGGCATCGGCTGGTATCGCACCTCGGTGTCGTTACCGGCCAGGCTGTCGGCTGCCTTGTACTTGTATCTGGGCGAAGTGGGACAGACGTATCGCCTTTTCGTCAACGGCAAGGAGGTGGCGCACAGCCATGTGCAGTGGCCCCGACGCCTTACGTATGCGGACATCAGGCCGTACGTCCAACCTGGACGAGCCAACGCGATCGCCTTGCGCGTCGTGCCCGGCGAACAGGGCGGCGGCATCTTTCGCGGGCCGGTTGCGCTCAAGGACGTCACGCCGCCGCCGCGCATCGCCTTCGATCTTTCCAACCCGCAGCAGGCGGAGGTGTTCATGCGCGACCTGCATGGGCCGCTGATGCAGGCGGGCGTGAATTCATGGTGGGTGGACGGCGGCGGTGGCGCCACCGATATGCCAGGGCTCAATCCGCAGTTGTGGACTAATAAGGTGTTTTACGATTTTACGCAGCAACTCACCGGCCAGCGCGCTTTTATCCTGGGCCGCTACGGCGACTGGGGCAGCGAACGTTATCCCGGCTTCTTCACTGGCGACACGTATTCGGAATGGCCGGTGCTGGCCTACGAAGTGGCTTTTACCGCGCGCGGCGGCAACGTGCTGGTGCCGTACATCAGCCACGACATCGGCGGCTTCCACGGCGCGAAGATCGATTTCGACCTTTATGCGCGCTGGATCGAGTTCGGCGCATTCAGCCCGATTCTGCGCATGCACAGCGCGCACGCCAATCCGCACGAAGGCAACGTGCGCATGCCGTGGGTCTATGGCGACAAGGGCATCGCGCTGATGCGCAAGTTCTTCAGCCTGCGCACGCAGCTGATTCCCTACATCTACACGTATACATGGCAGGCGCACACGCTATCGCTGCCGTTGCTGCGCCCCCTGTATCTGCCATACCCGCAGCTGGATGAAGCCTATCGGCACTCCAAGGAATATTTCTTCGGCGACGACATGCTGGTGGCGCCTGTGCTCGATGCCAGCGGCAACCGCACGGTCTACCTGCCGCCCGGCGAATGGATCGATTTCTTCAGCGGCAAGCATTACGACGGCGGCAAATCGTTTACCGCACACTACGCTGTCGACCAGATACCGGTGTTCGTACGTAACGGCGCAATCGTGCCCGAGCAGGAACCCAGCGATTATTCGGACGCCAAGCCGCTGGATACGCTGATCGTCAACGTGTACGGCTCAGGCAACGGGCGTTTCGACCTGTACGAGGATGATGGCGTGTCGCTCGATTATGCAAAAGGCCGTTATGCCCTCACGCCGATGCGCTATGCCAGCGAACCGGATGGATCCCATGAGCTGACCGTGGCACCCGTGAAAGGGACGTACGATGGCCAGCCGTCGCAGCGCGCGTATGAAGTGCGAATCCATGCGATCGGCAAGCCGCAATCGGTGCGCGTGAATGGCAGGGCGACGGCGGCGTGGCGTTGGGATGATGCGGACGCGACGGCGATTGTTACGGTGCCGCGGCAGGCTGTCCGTGAGGCGATGAGCGTTAGTTGGCGGTAGGTATCGTGGGCTGGCCCGATTCAATGGCGCCAACTAATGGGCTTGTTGCTTACTTGCGGTGATCTGCCCCCTCCCCTGCGAAGTAGCTGATTAGCGTCGGGTCTCAGTTCGCCGGGTGTGCCCCCTCCCCTACGTGTAGTAGGGGAGGGTTGGGGTGGGGTGAAGCAAGCTCGCGACACGTTCAAATCGTGCTGCAAGCTCGAACAACCCCACCCCCGCCCTCCCCTACTTCGCAGGGGAGGGGGCTATATGTCGCGTAACTGACACATAGCGCTAATCAGGTACTGCACGTAGGGGTAGGGAGCGGATCCGGCAAACTGGAGCTCGACGCTGGTCAGGTGCTTTGCTGAGGAGAGAACGTACGCACATGGCATGGCGCTTCGTCCGTAGCGATTCATATCAAATTCCGCAAGGTCAGCTTCACCGTCCTGGCAACACCTGCGCGACGGATGGCCAAGGTAACGGTGGTGCCGGGCGGATCATTGCGCAAGCGCTCGCGCAGCTCGTACAGCCGCAACTGCTGTACCGGCGTGCCGTCGACGGCGGTGATGACGTCATCCGCGCGCAATCCTGCGGCATCTGCCGGCGAGCCCTTGCTGATATTGACGATCTGGAATCCCTGCGCGGACTGGTTGATCCACATGCCGGAGCGATCGAAGGTGTCCAGGTCGGCAACCTTGCCCTCGATCGGCTTCAGATAGATCAGCTGGTGCGCGTAGTCGAGCGTTACCACGAAGCGCTTCAGCAGCCCGCCGCCTACGTTGTTCGGGAACGCATCCACGCCGCCGGCGCCGCCTTTGTCGATGCTGAATTCGGTCAAGGGGGAGGCGATCTTTACGCCATCCAGCACCAGCTCCTTGCCGCGGAAAACATAACCATGGGATGGGCCGCCGACACCCCAGCCCGTCAGTGCCTCGATGCCGTGCGGCTCGCGTTCGCGCAGCTGGTTTCGGGCAGCGAACGGCCGCGTCAGCGACAGCGTGTTGCGTGCGCCGGTATCGATGCCGAATCGCCCTGCCATGCCGTCGTAGGAGCCAAGCACCTCGGGGAATTGGCCAAAGAAGCGGAAGCGTACCGGCGTGCCGGCATCTTTCGGATCGAAGTAGCGCTTGTCGATGAAGGTAAGCAGGTGCCTGCCATAGTCGATGCGCGTGACGAAGCGGGCGAAGAACTCATAGCCGATCATGCCTTGTTCGTCGACGCCTTCGGAGGCGGTGGAGAACTGCAGCACGGCGACCGGTTGCCGGCTGAGCGTGGCGGCGCCGACGCGTATCGTCTCCACTCGGGCCAATCCGCTTTGCGCGGTTTTGTCGCCGGCGCCGGTGGCGGTCTGGCTGCCGATGGCCTTGATGCCGAGCAACTGGGCGGTGGCCGGCGTAAGAATGTCATGGCCGCCGGTATCGAAGATGAAGTTCAGCGGCTTGCTGCCGTTGATCGACACCGGCGCGTAGATGTGGTTGTTGATCAGCTGGAACGGCACCGTGGTTTCGTGCGCGCCGCCGGCCAGCGAATAATCGTGCAGCTCGACCTTCGGCTTGGCATAGGCGGCGGCATCGCGCGGCGGCAGGAAGCGGGCCAAGCGCAACGTATAATGCTGCTGATGGGCGGCGCCGCTGCCATCGTCCACCACCCATTGGCGCGCGAGCTGTACACCATCGACAGGGGCATAGTCCCGGTAGTCGGTGGTGACGGTCAGCGTGACTTGCTGCTCCACCGTGCGCGCAAGCAGATGCGTATGTGCGTCGAACCAGGCTTCGAACGGCTTGCCGCCAGGCGGCGTCACGGTGAGCACGTCGTAATCGCGCTCGCCGACGTGCCTGGTCTGCGGCACCGAGATGCGCGCGCCACCGCGGTCGGCGCGCCACCACAGGTTTCGATCGCGGTATGACTCGTTGACGGCCAATTGCAGGGTGTCGCCGCCGCCTTGCCAGGCGACCGTGCCGGATGGCTCGCGCACCCAGGCCTGTTCGCCGTCATAACCGTTGGCGCCGCTGACGGGGCCGGTCTGGTAGCTGTCGACGAACGCGCCGCTGCGCAGATCCTGCAGCGATGAGGCGCTGCCGGTGAGACCTTGGCCAACGTACGCATAATCGCTTTGCAGGGTGGCCTTGTTGTTCCAGGCGTCGCCGCCGCTGGCCATGCGATTGGCGGCGAGGATGTCTGCAGCGGAGTCGGCAGCGTGGAGAGGGGCGAATGCAGCCACAACGGCAAGAGCGAGAACGAGACGGCGCATGCAGACTCCATAAGCAGGATGTGTAGCGGATCGGCGCAATGCGCTTTCCGGTTGGAGTCAGCTTAGGGTGCGTCCTGGGGGCTGTCTTGAATCCACTTGATGCGGGTTGCGTAGGCTGGTTGCGAACCGAACCCCAACGGCGTGATGTGGATGGCGATGTTGGGATTCGCTTGCGCTCACCGCCAACCTACAACACGCGCAAGGTGCGCGGCATGTGTCCGGTCAATGCCTTCACCGACCGGGTCATATGCGCCTGGTCCGCATAACCGAGCGTGGCCGCAATATCCGCCAGCGGCTGCCGCGATTCGCGTATGCGTGTGAATGCCGCGCGGGCGCGTACCGCGGCACGGAACGCCTTGGGTGAGCTGCCATAGGCCAACTGGAAGCCGCGGCTCACCGTCTCCGGCCGCAGTCCATGCGCGTCCGCCCAGTGCTGCAGCGAAAGTCCCGGATCGTTGCGCAAGCCTTCCGCGAGCAGGTCGGGCCAATCCAGGTGCCGCTGTTCGCAGACCTGCATGTCGGCGGCCAGCGCGAACCAGGCATCGCGCGGCGAGTGGTGCGCCAGGCGAACCAGGGCATCGGGATCGCAGACGCGGCCAAACAGCGGCACCGCGAAATCGGAGGCAATCGGCAAGATCAGTACCTGCGCCCCGCGCCTGGAGAAGCAATCCAGATGCGATTCGTAGGCATGGTGCACCAGCACGTCGCCCGGGCCGACCGTGCGCCGCCCTTCGTCGCCCGCCTCCAGATAACCGCCTTCCAGCACGACGGTGGCAAACGCACTGTCATGGCAATGCCGCGCCAGCCGCTGGTTGGCGCCGTGGTGCTGGCGGCCGAGCGGTGCTTGGGCAAAGGTGTTGCAGCAGGCAGGCATGAGCGAAGGGTTTCCGATACCGGCGAAGCGTGGCCGGATTGGATCAGCCTAGCCTGGATGCCATCGCCGATCCTGTGCAGCTCGTCATTCCCCCATCAGCTCGCAGGGATGAAACCCATGCGTGGCACCAAGCGAATCAGGGCATCCCTATCCCTAGCTCAGCGGTCGACATGCCGTACACGGTATTGCGACCGGAGAGCTTGGCGGTATACAGCGCGCGGTCGGCCGCCTGCAGCAGGCTGTCGCTGATGTCGTCCACGCCGTGGTCATGCGGCACGTGCGCCAGGTTGGCCGCGCCGATGCTCAAGGTGAGCTTGCCGTAGCGGCTTTGCGCGTGCGGCATGTCCAGCGCGGCGATCGCATGCAGCAGCGTACCGGCCACTTTCAGCGCGCCGATCGCGTCGGTGCCGGGCAGGATGGCGATGAATTCCTCGCCGCCGTAGCGGCCCACCACGTCGCCGTAGCGATGCAGCGCCTTGCGCAATTCCGCCGCCACGATGCGCAGGCAATCGTCGCCGCGCAGGTGGCCGTAGTGGTCGTTGTATTTCTTGAAGTAATCCACGTCGATCATCAGCACCGACAGCGGATGCTCGCTGCGCATCGCGCGCCGCACTTCGTCGGCCAGTACTTCGTCCACGCGCCGGCGATTGGGTAGGCCGGTGAGGTGGTCGTTGTTGGCGTAGTACTCCAGCTGGCGGTTGATGTCGGCCAGCTTCTGCTCGGCCTGCTTGCGGTCGGTGATGTCGTTGAGCGCGGCGGTGATGCCGATCACCTGGCCCATCAGGTTGCGCACGGGATTGGCCAGCACCTGGTAATGCTTGTCCTGATGCTCGATTTCCTGCGCCGGCACATCCTGCCCCGCCTCCAGCAACTTGAGGCTGCGGCGTATGTGCGGGCCGGCGCCGGGCAGCAGCTCGGCCACCTTGCGCCCGACCAGCGTAGCGGCCGGCATGCCATGGATTGCGGCATAGGCGGCGTTGGCAGCCAGGTAGCGGCCGTCGCGGCCGATCAGGCACAGCGCGCTGGGCGCGGTGTCATAGATGGCCATCATGCGGTACACGTTTTCGGCGTGCGTAAGGTCCATCACGCCATGCGCGATGCCGCGATAGCCGGAAAAATCACCGTGTTCGTCCTCCAGCGCCAGCGCATCGGATTCGAGCGCCACCGTGCTGCCGTCCGCGTGCAGGTGGCGACTGATGGCGCAGGAAAAGGCCTTCGGGCGTGAGCCAAAGAAGCGCCGCACGCGGATCGCCTCGGTCGGCGCCATGAAGGCGTTAACCGGCGCGCCGAGTACGTCCTCGCGTTCGCGGCCGAGCAGTTCGAGCAGACCTTCGGCCACCTTGGTGAAGCGGTGGCTTTGGTCGATCTCCCACTGCCACTGCGGGTGCGAATGGATCACTGCGTGCAGCCGGTCGAGCGCTGCCCCTTGCATATCCTTGAACATGGCCGATACCTCACGCCGTTCCTGTGGAACAGGAAATCCCGGCAGGCAGTACTCACAGGGGGTAATGCATGCCTGCCGCCAGCGTTAACTCGCCGACACACACCCATCCATGAGCGTGCGGGAAATCTTGAACGCCATGTGGATGGCGTTGCTTTACAGGCGCAAAGGATGCGCGGCGTGGGTGGGGTGGCTGTATCGGACGATTCCTAAAATGCTGCCGCCGGCATGGCAGGGTTTGGATGCGGGTTTTCATTCGAGCCTATGCGCTTTGGGGATACCTCCCTCCCCTGCGAAGTACCTGATTAGCGTCGAGTCTCGGTAACTCCTCCCTGTCGCCCCCGGCGAAAGCCGAGCCCAGTGGCGTCGACCGTTTGCAACGTGGCTGCCGAACCCTCTGTCATTGCCATGCCCATCGCCTGTTAGGTCGGGTACGCAAAGCCACTCGCATTACATGTCCTTACAGGCCAATAACAGGCAACCCATGGTTGAGGCACGGCGCTTCTGACAGCTTGTTGATACCAACAAGACAGACCGTCGTACGCACGGCTGAACGCCATCCTGTCGACGCCCTCTTTTAGGAATCGTCCGATACGGCCCTGCCCAGTCGGCCTTCATTCTTCGCGCCCCAGGAACAGAGGCGCCACCGTGGGTGGCACCGAATACCCCGCGCTGTTCCTTCATGTCTCTGATGTTGCCGCTACCAAAACGGCAATGCGTGCCCATGCGACCGCGCAGCAAACAGAGGGGAACCGGCAGCAGATATTTCGGAAACGCTCAATGAAAAACCTCACCACCAAGCTCCTGGCATCCACCGTCATCCTCGTTGGCACGGCGCCTTTCGTCGAGACGGCCTCTGCCGAGTGCACAACCACGTCCAGCACCTCCACTACGTGCACCAGCGCATCGCCCAACCCCAGCGCCAGCACGATCGGTACGGGCGCCAGTACAGCTTCCGGCTATTCGGTGACGGTAGAAAACGGCGCGCAGATCAATGCCGGCGCTACCCAGAACGCGATATCACTGGGGGACAACGCAACGATCAACCTGCAAAGCGGTGCGAGCGCCACAAACAGCCCCACCAACAACAGCGCCAATGTGGGCTTGTACAAATCGGGTTTCGACACGATCGAATTCCACAACAACGGTACCCTGACCGTTGCCGCCAACGCGCAGGTAACGCAGACCGCTACTTCCACCTCCTCCGAAGCCGTGAACGTGGAAGGCTACGGCAACACCATCGCCAACTACGGTTACATCTACTCGAAAGGCTCGGCGGCCATCTGGTTTCAGGATCTGGTCACCCAGGCCGGCACCTTCAACACCGTCGACAACTACGGCACCATCGAGACCGGCCGCAACGGCGGCAATTTCAGCGTGATCGGCAACTCCGGCAATGGCGCGGTCAGCTTCATCAACCACACCGGCGCCGTGGTGAAGGGCAACATCAGCTTCGCCGGCGGCGACGACACGATGACGCTTTACACCGGCTCGACCATTACCGGCTCGATCAACGGCGGCACCGGCACCAACACCATGGTGCTGGCCGGTACGGGATCGGATTCGCTCACCGGCGCCATCAACAACTTCAGCGTCCTTACCAAGACCGATAGCGGGATCTGGACGCTGACCGGCGACATCGCCAATGTCGGCGCCAGTGCCAACACGCAGATCGCGGTAGATGTACAGGCCGGCACCCTGGTGCTTACTGGCAACAACCCGAATTTCCTGGGTTCGGTCACCGTCGACAACGGCGGCACGCTGCAGCTCGGCAACGGCGGCACCTCCGGCGACATCAGCAACAACATCACCGACAACGGCACGGTGGCGTTCAACCGCAGCGACGCGGCCACGTTCGACAGCGTGATTTCCGGTAGCGGCAACGTGCAGCAGAACGGCTCGGGCACGGTCGCACTGACCGGCGCCAACACCTACACGGGTGGCACCTTCCTCAACAACGGCACGCTGGCCGTGGGAGCCGACAGCGCGCTCGGCGACGCCAGCGGCGGCGTGACCTTCAATGGCGCCACCTTGCAGCTTGCGCAGGCCTTCGATCTGGCGAGCACGCGCGCCGTCACGATCAACGCGGCCGGCGGCACGATCGACACGCAAGGCTTCGATACCACCGTCACGCAGGGCATCAGCGGTGCTGGCGCGTTGACCAAGGCCGGCAGCGGTACGTTGATGCTTGCGGGCGACAGCACGTATCAAGGCGGCACCACGATTGCCGGGGGCACTGTGCAGCTCGGCAATGGCGGCACCAGCGGCTCCATCATCGGCGATGTGGCCGACAACGGCACGCTGGCGTTCGACCGTTCGGATGCCTACGCCTTTGCGGGCAACGTATCAGGCAGCGGCGCGGTCAATCAGATCGGCAGCGGCGCCACCATTCTCAACGCCGACAACACCTATACCGGCGGCACCACGATTTCGGCCGGCACGCTGCAGCTTGGCAACGGCGGCACCAGCGGCTCCATCGTCGGCGATGTCGCCAATAACGGCACGCTCGCGTTCGATCGTTCGGACGCCTATACCTTCGCAGGCACGGTATCGGGCAATGGCGCCGTCAATCAGATCGGCAGCGGCGCCACCATTCTCAACGCCGACAATACCTATACCGGCGGCACCACGATTTCGGCCGGCACGCTGCAGCTTGGCAATGGCGGCACCAGCGGCTCCATCGTCGGCGATGTCGCCAATAACGGCACACTCGCGTTCGATCGTTCGGACGCCTATACCTTCGCAGGCACGGTATCGGGCAATGGCGCCGTCAATCAGATCGGCAGCGGCGCCACCATTCTCAACGCCAACAACACCTATACCGGCGGCACTATCGTCACTGCGGGAACGCTGGTGGTGGGCGATGGCAGCCACACCAGCGCGGCGCTGAGCGGCGGCGGCGACACGCAGGTCGCTTCCGGCGCGACGCTGGGCGGCTACGGCAGCGTGAGCGGAACGGTGACCAACAACGGCACGATTGCAGTGGCCGATGCGCTCAACACGCTGGGCAGCAGCACCAACAACATGATGGTGATGGCCACCGCGCAAAGCGCCATGGGCGCCAGTACCCAGGGCAACTTCACCATCAACGGCACGCTGGTCAACAACGGCGTGGTACAGGTGGGCGGCTCCGGGGTCGGCAACAAGCTCATCACCAACAGCTACGTCGGCGCCGCCGGCAGCGCGATTGTGCTCAACACGTATCTGGGTGGCGACGGTTCGCCGTCCGATCGTCTGGTGATCGACGGCGGCACGGCCACCGGCACGTCCAGTCTTCGCATCACCAACGTGGGCGGCCCCGGCGCATCCACCACCGCCAACGGCATCGAAGTGGTGGAAGCGATCAACGGCGGCACCACCGCGGCCGGCGCCTTCGCCCTGGCCAGCGCGGTGGCGGCGGGGCCTTACGAGTATTCGCTCTATCGCGGCGGCACCGATGGTTCCAGCGCGAACAACTGGTATCTGCGTTCGCAGCTCGATTGTTCGCAGGTGCCAGGTGCGGCTGCTTGCGCGCCGACGCCGACGCCGTCTCCTACTCCTACTCCTACTCCTACTCCTACTCCTACTCCAACGCCTACTCCTACTCCTACTCCTGCCTCAACTCCAACACCTGCATCCGCGCCGACCCCGGCGCCCGCGGCAACGCCCGCTCCTTCGCCGTCGTCTTCTGGCGGCAGCGATACAACGACACCTTCCGGCACCGGCGTGGTCACGATCCTTCCTCCGAAAACCGTCCCGCTCTATCGCCAGGAAGTGTCGCTGTACACAGCCATCCCGTCGATGGCGCTCTCCTACGGACAGGGCCTGATGGACAGCCTGCACGAGCGTGTCGGCGAAGACGAACCGTTGCAGGCTGGCAGCGCCAAGAACGACGGCAGCTGGGCACGCGTCATTGCGCAGCATGCTTCGCGTGGGGGTAGCGCGCTGGGCATCTACGGCAACCAGGGGCCGAGCTACAACGACGACATGTTCGCGTTGCAAGGCGGTTTCGACCTGCACCGCGCCGACCATGACGACGGCAGTCGCGACTTCGCCGGCGTCTATGTGGCCACCGGCCAGATCGCCGGCGACGTAAAGCACTTCGACGGCACCACCGCCGGACGCGATCAGTTGCGCGGCTACACGCTCGGCGGCTACTGGACACACTTCGGCCCATCCGGCTGGTACCTGGACGGCGTGGCGCAAGGCACCTGGTACGACGTCAAGGCAAGCTCCACCCGCATGGCGCCATTGAAAACCGACGGCCGCGGCTTCGCCGGCTCGATCGAAGGCGGCTATCCGGTGCGCCTCGGCAATGGTTGGGTGTTCGTGCCGCAAGCGCAACTCGTCTACCAGGAAGCGTCGTTCAACGATGCATCCGATGCGGCATCGAACGTGTATTTCGGCAACGCCGATTCGTTGGCCGGCCGCGTCGGCGGCGAAGTGAAGAGAAGCTGGACGCTGAATGACGACGCCTCGCATCCCAAGTTGGTGAACACCTGGCTGCGCCTCGACCTGTGGCGCGAATTCATGGCCAACCCAAGCGTGTCGTTCTCCACGCCGACCACGCCGGTGGGCTTCCAGTCCGACCTGAAAGGATCCTGGATCGGGCTGCGCGGAGGCTTCACCTCGCAACTGGCAAGGAATGTCTTCGTCTACGCCAACATCGGATACGACATCGGCGTGCAGAACCATGGCGATGGCTACAGCGGCAAGGCGGGGGTGCGGATCAATTGGTGATGCATCGGGCCACGCTACGGCATGGCGTTGCATCGAAAGCAGCTCCCGCGTGGATCAGACGCTAAAGGGCACTTCTATAAATTGCACTCAAGCGTAACGGGTATCTGGATCGTCGCGACAAACGGTTCCCTCCCCTGCGAAGTAGGGGAGGGAGAAGTTCCAGCGTGGTTCAGGCCCTAAAGCAAGCCATACGTACGCGCGTATTCGAACAACTGCGTATTGCTGGTGATGCCCAGCTTGCGCATGGCGTCGTTCTTCTGCTGGCTGACGGTCTTCACGCTGCGGTGCAATTGCTCGGCGATCTGCGTGACCGACAAGCCCCGGGCGTAGAGCCGCACCACCTCGGCCTCGCGCTGGGACAGCACGGCCGGGTCGGCGGCGTGCTCGGCGCCTTCCGCGGGGGACCAGTCGAGCACGTGCTCGCGCATGGACTCGCATATATAGGTGCGCCCGTTCATCACGGCGCCGATCGCCAGCTGCAGCTCTTTCATCATCGCGACCTTGGCCACCAGCCCATTCACCTCGGCCGCGAGCATGCCGCGCGTAAGGGCGGCGTTGTGGACCATGGTGAGCACGATGATCGGCAGGTTCGGATGCTCGCGGCGCAGGCGCTTGAGCAGGGGCAGGCCGTCGCCGGAGCCTTCCTCGTAGGGCATGGAGAAATCGGTGATCAGCAGGTCGCACGGTTCGCTCGCCAGCAAGGCCAGCAGCTCGCGGCCATTGCTCGCCTCGCCGACCACGCGCATGCCGCTGCGCTCATTCAGCAGCGCACGGATGCCAAGCGTCACGACGGGATGGTCGTCGGCAACGACGATCCGGGTTATCTCACCATTCGGGGGCATAGCCAGGGATGCTCTGATTCCCACAACGACGGCGTGTCCAGCCGTTCTGGCTAGGATTCTACAGTCTCTTTCCCGTCCGGCATGGCATCATGCGGCAAGCCGTCACACGACGCCGGCTATTCCAGGGACTCCATCTTTTTCAGCACGCCGCCGTGACCCTAGCCCTATTCCTCAGCGACGCGGCCACCGGCTGGTTCGATACCGGCCCGGTCGGCATGGCGGTGGTGGTGCTCGCCGCCCTGCTCAGCCTTACCGCCCTGCTCGCGCTGGCGGTGCTGCGCATGCTGTTCCTGCAGCGGGAAAAACTGGCCGAGGCGGAACGCACGCTCAAGCGGCAGGCCGCGATGGTGGAGGAGTACCGCCTGATCGAACAGCGCGCGCGCGCCACCGAACAAAGCCTGCGCGACATCACCCAGCGCATTCCGGTGGTGGTGTTCGCCGTGCGCCGCGGCGACGACCATCGGCAGCGGCTGGCCTTTCTCGCCGGCAACCTGCATGCGCTGTTCGGGCTGGAGCAGACCGATCTGCTGGAACAGGACGACATCCTGCGAGACTGGCCGTTCCACGACAGCATCCACCCGGAAGATGCGCCGGCCATGCGCCGCCTGCTGCAGCGCGCGATGCGCCATCGCGGCACCGTCACGCTGGATTTCCGCGCCTACGGCGCCGAAGGCCTGCGCTGGATTCACCTGGTGATGGGCACGCGCCGCTTGCCCGGCCGCCCGGTGGAATGGATCGGCTACTTCATCGACACCACCAGCATCAACGCGCACAACCAGACCTTGCTGGCCGCGCGCGACGCCGCCGAGCGCGCGTCCAAGGCCAAGGCCGACTTCCTGGCCACCATGAGCCACGAGATCCGCACGCCGATGAACGGCGTGATCGGCATGCTCGAACTGCTCGGCCGCACGCCCCTGAACGACGAACAGCATGAGCTGGTGCACGCCGTGGAAGATTCCGCCGGCGTGCTGCTGCAGGTGCTCAACGACGTGCTGGATTTCTCCAAGCTGGAAGCCGGCAACGTGCGCCTGGACGATGCACCGTTCGACCTGCGCACGCTGGTCGACAACGTGGCCGGCATGATGACCGGCGCCGCGCACAAGAAAGGCCTGGCCATCGAGGTGGGCACGGACGCCACGCTGGCCGGCAAGCTGCTGGGCGACAGCGTGCGCATCCGGCAGGTGCTGATGAACCTGCTGAACAACGCGGTGAAGTTCACCGAGCGCGGCAGCGTTGCGGTGGCCCTGCGCGTGGTGGGCGACGATGGCCACATGCAGCGCGTGCGCATCAGCGTCACCGATACCGGCATCGGCATCGCCGCGGACAAGCAGGCCAACCTGTTCACGCCGTTCTCGCAAGCCGAATCGTGGACCACGCGGCGCTACGGCGGCACCGGACTGGGCCTGGCGATCTGCCGGCACCTGCTGCAACTGATGGGCGGCAGCATCGAACTCAGCAGCCGGCTGGGCGAAGGCACCAAGGTGACGCTGGAGCTGCGCCTGCCGGTGGCGCAGCGCGAAGTGGAGCGCCCGGCCGAACTGGCGGGCCGGCACGCGATCGTGCGGCTCGCCGCGGCCGACACCGCCCATGCGCTCGCCGCCCACCTCACCGCGCTGGGCCTGACGGTGGAGCAGATCCCGCCCACGCAACCGATGCGCCGCGGCGCTGCGGCCAACCTGCTCTTCATCGACCACCACGACCAGCAGAGCGCCGCGCTGATCGCCGCGCAGGCGATCCTGGTCGACGCCCATGCGAACGGCAGCAGCGGCCCGCGCGACGAACGCCTGTGGCTCAACACCAATCCGCTGAAATGGCAGTCGGTGGTGCGCGTTTGCATGCAGACGCTGAAGCCGCCGTCTTCGCGCGAGATGGCGGCGCCCGTCACGCCGGTGGCGGATGCGCCAACGGCCGCCGGTCGCATCCTGGTGGCGGAAGACCACCCGATCAGCCAGTCGCTGATCCGCCGCCAGCTCGGCCTGCTGGGCTGGGATTGCGACGTGGTGGGCGACGGCCATGCCGCGCTGGACGCCTTGCGCCGGCACGACTACGCCATGTTGCTCACCGACTGCCAGATGCCGCTGATGAACGGCTACGAGCTGGCCGCGGCGTGGCGCCAGCACGAAGCATCCAGCCAGCGCCCGCGCCTGCCGGTGATCGCAATGACCGCCAACGCGCTCGACGGCGAAATCGAGCGCTGCCACGAAGCAGGCATGGACGATTACCTGAGCAAGCCCGTGCAACTGCGCCCGCTGGAGGAAAAGCTGCGCAGGTGGGCGCCGCGCGCCACGGCGGCGGCGCCGGCCACGGAAGCCGCCCCGTTCGACGACGTCTTCAACGAACCGGGCATGGAAGACCTGCGCGCGGAAATGCTGCAGGCGATGCTGCGCACCAGCGGCGCGGACCTGGCCAAACTGGAACAGGCCATCGCCACCGGTGACAGCGCGCTGGCGCAACGCAGCCTGCATCGAATGCTGGGAGCGCTGCAGCTTTTTACGAACGGGCCGGTGATTGCGCAAGGACGCGCGCTGATGGCGGCGCTCGACGGCGATGTATCCGGCCGCGCGTTGCAGCAGTTGCCGGCTTATCTCGAAAGCCTGCAAGTGGCCCTGTCGGGACTGGCGACGGCAACCCATGCCGCCGATGACCTCGCCCTTCCCCGCCCGTGAACAAAGCCGGTTGGCGGTGAGGCAACGCTGAACCCCAACATCGCCACGTAGAACCGCGCGCGCATCCACAACAAGCTGCGATGACGATCCAGCCGTGCAAGTAATCGCAAGTATCACTTCCGCATGCAGCCCGTACTCCGAAGAACTGGCACCCTGCCCCCACATCCCTCACAATTCCCCCACCATTCGGCACAACGGCAAGCCTAGGACCAGGCTTGCACGCGGTTGCCGGCCCATGACGAACAGGGGGCGTCTCGATGGTTCTCAGGGGGAACGATGCATCCTTCCCGTAACAGCGTGTTGGCGCGCTTGGCCGCGCTGCTTCTGCTTGTCTCGATCACACCCATGCTTTGCGCTGCCGACTGGACTTATCGGGTCCGGCCGCAGGACAACATCTGGGGTCTTGCCAGCCGTTATCTCAAACCCGACGTGCGCTGGCAGACCTTGCAGGCGTACAACAAGGTGGCCGATCCGTATCACTTGCCGCCGGGCATGACGCTGCGCGTGCCGATCGCCTGGCTGCGCGTGCAACCCGCCACCGCTACCGTGGTAGCGGTGATGGGCAGTGCGCACGTGCAGCTGCCCGGCGCAGCGCAGCCGGAAAACGTGGCGCCCGGCATGACGCTCGGCTACGGCACGCACCTGAGCACCGACGCCGACGCCAGCCTTACCCTGCAGTTTGCCGACGGCTCGCGCTTGCTGATGGAAGAAAACAGCGCGCTGGACCTCGACCAGATGAGCGCCTACGGCCGCACCGGCATGGTCGATACGCGCCTGCGCCTGCAGCACGGCCGCGTCACCAATGCGGTGACGCCGATGACCGGCGTGGGCGCGCATTTCAGCGTGGAAACGCCCGGGACGATTTCCAGCGTGCGCGGCACGCACTTCCGCGTGACGGCCGAGCAGGGCCAGTCGCGCACCGAGGTGCTGACCGGCCGCGTGGACGTGGGTGGCGATCACGCGCACGTGCTGGTGCCGAAGGAACACGGCGTAGCAGTGAGCGATGGCGCCAAGCCCACGCAAGCGCAACCGCTGCTGCCGGCGCCGGCGCTGCAATGCCCCGCGCAGGCCATCCGCAAGCTGCCGTTCGCACTGGCCTGGACGCCGCTCGATGGCGCCGCGCGCTATCGCGTGCAACTGGCGGCGAACGACCAGTTCGAGGCGCTGCTGCTCGATCACGTCACCCACTCGGCCCAGCTCAGCCTGCCCGACGTGCCGGACGGCGATTACGCCGTGCGCGTGCGCGGCATCGACGCGCAACAGCTGGAAGGCGAAGACGCGGTGTGCACGCTGCACCTCAATGCGCATCCGCAGCCGCCGCTGGTGATCGATCCGCTGCCCGGCAGCAAGGTGCGCGACACCCGCCCCCGCTTCCACTGGTCGGAAAGCCTGGAAGCCGCGTCGTACGTATGGGAGCTGGCCAACGATGCGTCCTTCGCGCAACCGCTGGCCAGGGAAACGCAGCTGACCGGCGACAACGCGCGCGCGCCCAATGCGCTGCCGTACGGACGCTATTACTGGCGCATCGCCACCCGCGACAAGCAGGGCAAGACCGGCCCCTTCACCGACGCCATGCCGTTCGACCTGGTGCCGCAGCCGCCGGCGCCGGAAGTGGGCAAGCCCACCTCGACGAAGAACGCCGTAAGCCTCGGCTGGCCGGCCGGCACGCCGGGGCAGCGCTATCACATCCAGCTCGACCGCCATCCCGACTTTGCGCATCCGCAGATCGACCAGACGGTCGACCAACCGCTGCTGCAGGCCAAGAAGCCCGGTTCCGGCACCTGGTACGTGCGCGTGCAAACGATCGATACCGACGGTTATGCCGGGCCGTGGGGCGCGGTGCAGAAGATTCGGCTGGGCGGTTGCCTGGCGTGCCGGATCGGCGCGATCGCCGCGGGCGGCGGGGTGGTGTTGTGGTTGTTGCTGTAAGAGCGCTCAAGCGAAGGGGCATCCGTATATCGCGACAAACGCTCCCTCCCCTGCCATGCAGGGGAGGGCTGGGGTGGGGTTGTGCGAGCTTGCCGCATGATTTGAACTCGTCGCCAGATTGCTTCACCCCACCTCGACCCTCCCCTACTACACGTAGGGGAGGGAGCGAATCCGGCGAACTGGGGCTCGACGCTAATCAGGTGCAAAGTAGAGGAGGAAGTCCGATCGCCGCGAACTCACCCTTCTTAGCTGGACACTCCAACTCTGTCTGAAGGCATATCCCCAAAGCACCTGAATGCCCGCATCTAACAACACCACCGCCTTCAGCTGGCTCGTGCGCGGCATGCTCTGGATGGCCGGCGCCGGCCTGCTGATGCTGCTGATCGTCAGCGGTGTCACCGTACCGCTGGACAACGCGCTTTACGATCTCAACGCACGCTACTGGCGCTACACGCCGGACGACCGCGTGGTGATCGTGGCGATCGATCCGAAAAGCCTGGACGAGATCGGCCGCTTTCCGTGGCCACGCTCGGTGTACGCGCCGCTGATCGATCGCCTCACCACTGACGGCGTGCGCGGCATCGGCATGGACGTGACCATGTCCACGCCGTCCAGCGATCCGAACAACGACGAACAGGTTGCCGCCGCCATCCGCCGCAGCGGCAAAGTGGTGCTGCCGGTGTTCGCCGAAGCCGTCTCGCTGGGCGGCCAGCTGCAGGAAGCCTTGCCGGCCAGCAGCATTGCGCAGAGCGTGGCCGCGCTGGGCCATGTGGATGCCGCCAAAGACAACGACGAACGGGTGCGCGGCGCGTACCTGAAAGCCGGACTGGGCAGCCCCTACTGGCCTTCGCTGGCGTTGGCGCTGCTGCAAGTGAGCCATGCGGCGCCCCGCGGCGAGCTGCCCGGCCTGCACGATCCCCTGCGCAACGACAGTTCGCCTTATGTATGGATGCGCGACGACTACGTGCTGCTGCGCTACGCCGGGCCCCGCGGCACCTTCGGATACTGGTCGTACGTCGACGTGCTCAACAACCGGGTGCCGGCCAACCTGCTCAAGGACCGCTGGGTGCTGATCGGCGCCACCGCCGAAGGCCTGGGCGACTTCCTGCAAACCCCCGACTCGGCCATGCCGGGCGTGGAATACCAGGCGAACGTACTGGAATCGCTGGAACGCGGCATGCTGGTCACGCCGCTCGATTTTCTGCGCCAGTTCGCCTTGGCCGCCGCCCTGCTGACGGTGCCCTTGTTGCTGTACGGATTGCCCGGCATCGGGCGCAACTGGCCGCTGCTGCTGATCAGCATGACGCTGGTGCTGGCGGCAAGCATCGCCGTGCTGCGCATTTGCTACGTGTGGTGGCCGCCGGTGAGCTGCCTGCTGGTGATCGCGATGGAGTTTCTCGCCTGGCAGTTGTTAATGCGCCATCGCCGTGCGGTACACGCTTAAGGTAACTTGCTGAAGAAAACCGCGCTCGTTAGTGCGATCACCTATTCGTCTGACAAATTCTAAACACCTTTTGAACTAACCGCAGTCCACATTGGGAACCGTAAGGGGCACAGCTCGACCATAGAGGCGGTACGTCATGCGCGTTGCAGATTTTTCCCGGTTCGTTCCCGTTTCCTTCGTGCTGTTGTGGCTGACGCTGGGAGCAGGACTCGCGCAGGCCGCCGATGTCCAGCCGCTGAATGCCGACGAACAGGCCTTTCTCAACCACGCCATGACCGACAACGCCACCCAGATCGCGATGGCGAAAATGGCGCTGGCCAAATCCGCCAACCCGCGCGTGATCGAACTGGCCAACACCATCATCCAGGAACGCACCTCGCTGGAGGCGCGCATGACGCAACTGCTGCCGGGCGCCGGCGCCCATGCCACGCAAGCGGCCGGCGACAACCCGGCCATCAACCGCATGCAGGCACTCGATGGCGATGCGTTCGACAAGACCTTCGCCAGCGCGGCCGTGCGCAACCATTGCCGCGCCATCTCCGCCTACGAGGCGATGAAAGTCACCTCCACCAATCCCGCGCTGAAAGATTTTGCGCACACCGCCGTCCCTGCGCTACGCGAAAACCTGACGGTAGCGATGGCCGTGCTGCGTTCCTCCGGTTCCGGTTGGGCGCCGCGTCAGCAGCAAGCGGTGGCGGTCGCCGATACGCACGGCGGCTCGAAGGCACCGCTGTTCTGGGAGCCGATTTCGCTGGTGGCGGCACCGTGGTAAGCCGCCGCTGATCAGCCTGGAATTGAAACCGCCGCGATGTTTCCATCGCGGCGGTTTTTTGTCGTCACGCCTGCAAAAAACGCACGGTGAAGAGCGTGCCAGGCTGGGTGCGCTCCACCGCCAGCTGCCATCCGTGCGCCAGCACGATCTCCTTGCAGATGGCCAGGCCCAGCCCGCAGCCTTCGGCCTTGTTGCCCGGCGCGCGCCAGAACCGGCTGAAGATGAACGGCAGATGCGCTTCATCGATGCCAGGCCCTTCGTCGCTCACCGAGATCGAGGATGCGTCGCCCATGACCACGACGGTAGAGCCACGTGGCGCAAACGCCAGCGCGTTCTCCAGCAGGTTCTTCAGCAGGATGAACAAGCCGCCTTCGTCCGCCCGGATCTGCTTGCCGGGCGCGCGCAGGCTGGTTTCGATGATCACGCCGCGCGCCGCGGCACTGCGTGCCAGATGAGCGGCGACGTCGCGCACCACATGCTCCAGATCGATCTGCGAAAACTCGTAGCTTTGCAGCACGCTCACTTCCATCAGGTGCAACAGCTGGCGCACCTGCCGCGACATCCTGTCGACGTCGTGCAGGATCTGATGCGTGGCGGGCGATGGCGGCTGCATTTCGACCTCGCCGCGGATCAGGGTCAACGGCGTCTGCAATTCGTGCGCCGCGGCGGCCAGGAAGGTCTGTTGCGCCAGGTAGCCTTCTTCCAGCCTGGCCAAGGCATCGTTGAACGAAGCGACCAACGGGCGCATCTCGCTGGGGATGTTTTGCAACGACAGCCGCGTGGTGAGGTTTTGCGGGGTGATGCCCGCCGCCGCCTGCGATGCCGCGCGGATCGGCTTCACCAACCGCCGCAACGTCACCAGCATGGTGACGCCGAAGACCAGCGCGGCAACCAGGAAACTGATGCCGATGACTTTGGGCATCGTGCCGTGCTTGATCCGGATCAGCGCCGTGTCGAACGCCTCGCTGGTGACCACCTGCAGAAAGTAAGGCCGGCCTGCACCGGGAATCGGCACGGTTTCCACATAGAAGATCCGACCGCCACTTTCGAACCGGGAGCGCGGCGTGGCCATCCAGTCGCCTTCATGCGGCACCGAAACGATCATCGGCATCGACGACAGCAGGGCGTTGCCGAATTCGTCGACGACCTGGTAACCCGTATCCTGCGCAAACGCCGAGCGGAATTTTTCCAGCTCCGGCGTTAGCGGCAGCGCCGCGGGCCGCCCTTCCGGGTCGAATTGCACGGCCTTGGCCAGGCGCTGCGCGGCGTGCTCGATATCCTCGCTCGCGAACACCTCGGCGGGATAATGCGCGAAGACATACCCGATGCCCGTGAGCACCACGGCAAGGCTCAGCGCCAAGGCCAGCAGGCAGGTGGCCAGCAGCCGCGAGGAAAGGCTGTCGAACAAGGCGCGGCGAGCCGGCGGCGCCGTTTCGTTCGCGCTGTTCCGTTGGGCATCGTGCGACATCGTGATGGCGTGGGCAGTCTGGCTCATCTGGATTCCACCGGTGTCTTCTGCAATTGATAGCCGAGGCCGCGCACATTCACGATCCTGACGCCGGCGTCGATGGCGAACAGTTTCTTGCGCAAGCGATGCAGCGCCACGTCGAGCGCGTTGGGCGTAACTTCGTCATGCAACCCCCAGGCGGCGTGCTCCAGTTGCGCGTGGCGCACGACTTTTCCAGCCGCCGACACCATGCGCAGCATGATCTGCAGCTCCGTGGGCGACAACGACACCCAACCCTCCTTGCAGCGCATGCAGGCGTGTTCCGGATCGATGATGAGCCCGGCGAAATCCGGCGTAAGCGGCGTCAAGGCCGCGGGGCGGCGCATCAGGGAACGCACGCGCGCCACCAGTTCTTCCATGGAGAACGGCTTGGTCAAATAGTCGTCGGCCCCGCTTTCGAGCCCTTCGACGCGATCATGGATCGCGTCCCTTGCCGTCAACATCAGGCACGGCAAGGTTTCGCCGCCCGTGCGCAACCGGCGCAGCAATCGGATGCCATCGCCGTCCGGCAAACCGCGATCCAGTATCAGCAGCGCAAATTCGTATCGTCCCAGCGCATACAGCGCAGCGGCGGCATCGGCGAAGATGTCCGTTTCGATGCCGCTGCGCGAAAGCGCCGCCTTGATCATGCCGGCAAGGCGTTCATGGTCTTCCACTAGCGCTACGCGATGCATGCCGTCACGTCACTTGAATCGGTAGACATACCCAAGCATGACACTGGGCGCCGTTTTCTTGCCAACCAGCGGACTATCGGTAATGCCCGAGCCGAACTTTGTGATGCCTACATCGCCGCGAATGGACTGGCGCGCATCCAGGCGCCATGTCGCACTGACGCCGGCGGTCGCGTTGACCGTCGACTTGCCATCGTAGACCGGGCGCGTAAGCGTGGCTTCGCTTGGCCGTACGCCGTAATAGTAATCCACGTATTTGCGATTCATATACTGAAAACCGATGTGCGGTGCGATGCGCCAGCGCCCCATATCAAAACCACGCTCGAACGACAGCTCGGCCTTCTGTCCGCGGCTGCTGAACAGATACTCGCTCGAAACGCTGAATGACCCATAGTGCCAGCCTACGTGCGGCCCATACCACAGCGCACCATTGCGGTCGGCCATGCCATGAAAGATGGCAGCGTCGGAATGGCTATAGCCGTCGAACAGTGAAAACTTGGTACGCAAGGAAAACGTAAAACCGTCGCCCTGCCATGCCTTGAGGTCGAAGGTAGTGCCGACAAAGCTGATCCAGCGGCTGTCGTAAAACGCATACGGCGCGGGCTCAACGCGCGTGCCGTACCCTTTGTACGGCAAGCCCCGCGCGCCGATGCCGCCACCCAGTCCCCAGTGGGAACCGCCGTCCTGGCCATCGAACCCCGTGGCGCCGGGGAGGGTCTGCTCGTTATCGGGCGGTGTCCCTTCCGCCGTGCTTTGTGCGTGCACGATCGACAGCCAGGGAAGAGCGCCGAGCAAGACAAGGTAGTGCGTGCGGTTGCGCGGGAATCGCATGGGATGGGGATCCGGATCGAGGGCGGGAGGCTGCACTCTCGGGTCGTGCGACTTACCGGATACTTACTCGGTTGCGTATGGTTCGCGCGATCTGCTCCCTCCTCTACGTGTAGTAGGGGAGGGTCCGGGTGGGGTGAAGCAACCTCGCGAGGGATTCAAATCATGCGCAAGCTCGAACAACCCCACCCCAGCCCTCCCCTACTTCGCAGGGGAGGGAGCAAGTTCTGACGAGCACGAATGGACTGCTGCATTCGCCCAGCCAACCCATGGCATCCCGCTCACGTATGCACCGCGTGAAACCACCACAACTATTCGCAATGAATACGTATGCATACCCTGGTTGTTGCACCGCGATGCTTCCTACCATCCAGCGCACCAGCTTTCCGCATAGCCAAGCAACGCGTCAGCCCTCTACGCAATCGATGGGGAGATCGATTCGGCGTACGGCGAGCTGCGGCCACGCAGGTCGATACCTGCGTGCACTTCAGGGAATACGCAAGAAAACCTGTTCAACCAGGAGGCACCCCGTATGAAGTGTCCGAAGATGCTTGCCGTGTTGCTGGCCTGCGCCAGCCTCGCGGCGATTCCCGCCATGCCCGTGCATGCATCGATCAACAGCATGAGCCTTGGCGCAAGTTATAACGCGCAGCAAACGCAGATCACGTTCCGCGTCTATTCTTCGCAAGCCACGCGCATCGTGCTGTACTTGTACAGCGCCGGCTACGGCGTGCAGGAATCGGCGACATACGCCCTCACCAACGAAGGTGGCGGCGTGTGGCAAGTGGTGGTGCCGGTGTCATCCATCCAGAACGCAGGCATCACGGGCGCCGTGTATTACGGCTACCGCGCGTGGGGCCCCAACTGGCCCTACAACGCCAGCTGGACCAAAGGCTCCTCCGCCGGTTTCGTCTCGGACGTCGACAGCAGCGGCAACCGCTTCAACCCCAACAAGCTGCTGCTTGATCCGTACGCGAGGGAAATCAGCCAGGACCCGCTCAATACGAGCAACCAGAACCCCGACATCTTCGCCACCGGCGGCACGGTGGACTCCGCCTTCGGCAAGGCGTATCGCCTGATCGACAGCGGCACATATGCACCCAAGGGCATCGTGCTTGCATCCAGCACGCAGAGCACCGGCACCAAGCCCACCCGCGCGCAGAAAGACGATGTGATCTACGAAGTGAACGTGCGCGGCTTCACCAAGCAGGATTCCAGCATTCCTTCGCAATACCAGGGCACCTATTACGGCGCGGGATTGAAGGCAAGCTACCTTGCCAGCCTGGGTGTCACCGCGGTGGAATTCCTGCCGCTGCAGGAAACGCAGAACGACGCCAACGACGTGGTGCCCAATTCGGATGCCAACCAGAACTACTGGGGCTACATGACCGAAGACTTCTTCGCACCCGACCGCCGCTACGCGTACAACAAATCAGCGGGCGGCCCCACCGCGGAATTCCAGGCGATGGTGCAGGCCTTCCACAACGCCGGCATCAAGGTGTACATGGACGTGGTCTACAACCACACCGCCGAAGGCGGCAGCTGGAGCAGCACCGACCCCACCACGGCCACCGAATATTCCTGGCGCGGGCTGGACAACACCACGTATTACGAGCTCACGTCAGGCAATCAATACTTCTACGACAACACCGGCATCGGCGCCAATTACAACACCTACAACACCGTCGCGCAGAACCTGATCGTCGATTCGCTCGCCTATTGGAGCAACACCATGGGCGTGGATGGTTTCCGCTTCGACGAAGGCCCGATCCTCGGCAACGCCTGCCTCAATGGCGCGGCGGAATCCGGCGCGCCGAACTGCCCCAACGGCGGCTTCTATTTCGACGCGGCGGATCCGAACGTTGCCGTCAACCGCATCCTCAAAGAGTTCACCGTGCGGCCCGCAACAGGCGGCAGCGGACTGGACCTCTACGCCGAACCCTGGGCAGCCAGCGGCAGCAACGAATACCAGCTCGGCGGATTTCCGAAAGGCTGGTCCGAATGGAACGGCCTGTTCCGCGACAGCGTGCGCCAGGCGCAGAACGAACTCGGCAACATGACCATCTACATCACCCAGGATGCGAATGACTTTTCCGGTTCGTCCAACCTGTTCCAGGCCAGCGGCCGCGCGCCATGGAACTCCACCAACTTCATCGACATCCATGACGGCATGACGCTGAAGGACGTCTATTCCTGCAACGGCGCCAACAACAACCAGGCATGGCCCTACGGCCCATCCGACGGCGGCATTTCAAACAACTACAGCTGGGACCAAGGCATGTCCGTCGGCACGGGCACTGCGGTCGACCAGCGCCGCGCCGCACGCACCGGCCTGGCGTTCGTGATGCTGTCGGCCGGCACGCCCATGATGCAGGGCGGCGACGAATACCTGCGCAGCCTCCAGTGCAACAACAACGCCTACAACCTCGACTCCACCGCCAACTGGCTCAACTACAGTTGGAGCACGGACCAGTCCAACTTCTACAACTACGCCCAACGCCTGATCGCGTTCCGCAAAGCCCATCCAGCCTTGCGCCCAGTGACCTGGTACACCTCCAGCCAGGTGGTGTGGTACGAACCCAGCGGCGCGGTGGCCGACAGCAGTTACTGGAACAACACCAGCAACTACGCGATCGCGTACACCGTGAACGGCTCATCGTTCGGCGACAGCAACTCCATGTACATCGCCTACAACGGCTGGTCCGGCAGCGTGACCTTCACGCTTCCGGCACCGCCCACCGGCACCAATTGGTATCGCGTCACCGATACCTGTGACTGGAATGATGGGGCAAATACTTTTGTAACCCCGGGTAACGAAACGCTGATCGGCGGTTCAGGTGCCACTTATGGCCAATGCGGGCAATCATTGTTGTTGTTGATTGCTAAGTGATCAACGCGCAGGTTGGGGTACAAAACTCCCACTTGCGCGCACCCAAGCATGGTGATGTCGGGATTTACACCCCGACCTACGTGCGATTTCTATCAGGCTGCAAAAAACAGGGAGGAGCTGCATCTCCTCCCTTTCTGCTTCCTGCAGAACAACCCCATTATTCAATTGACCAGGCAGCTGCTGACCTGGCTTATGGTAAAGGCGTTGCGCAGATTCAAAAACGCGAGACCTGTGTCCAGCCCGACCGTAGTCACCCCGCCCCGAATGGCGATGTTGTAAGGAATCGTCAGCAAGCCGCGTGTGGCGATGAGGTCTAGGCCATTGCCTTGGGCGTTTCCCAACAAGTTGGTAATCGCCACGATCGGATAAGTGCCTGCCGGCACAATGCCACCTGTGCTTCCTGGAATGGCATAAAGAGACGGCGGCACAAGTGCGATGCAAGCGGTGCTTGGCGGGTTCGTGATCGCGACGAGGGCGGCGGCGCCATTGGGATTAGGCGGCTGCACCATGTCCCGCGTGGTAATTGCTGATATCGGTGGCATTCAACGGCGAAGCCAGGACCACATAATTCGGCTGGGTCAGATCCGAGCGACCCACCGTTGCCGCACCAAAGCCATTGCTTGGGCAAGCACCCTGCACACCACCACCCGTAAGCACGGCCAGTGCCACGGCGTCGCTTGTCTTGCAGTACGACACACCAGGGTTGCCCGTTTGGGCGCTGAAGGCACCGAACAGGGAGCCCGCCCCTGGCGGGTATACGGGATTGCTTGTGCTTGCGCCGACGTAACCGATCGCAGGCAAGGTCGATCCGCCACCCACGAGCGTGTTGCTGCTTGCGTGTGACACCGATGCCGCCGCCAACAACCATGCGACCACCATGCACTTGGCGCTTATGCTGATCCTGGTGGATATACGACTCATGACGCACCTCGCAGGACATAGCCTTCTCATTGAAGGGCCCTTTTGTTACTGCGGAAGCATGGCGCACTTATGAAGCGATGACGTCGATGAAAGTGTCGATTTGATGACCCATTGACATGACGCCTATTGCACTTGCAATTCCAGCGCGCAAGAACGGCCATCTCACAAAAGATGGCCGTCTGCCTGTTTCCCGGTGGGTATCTCCGGGCTCGGAGGAGAGCTGAATCGGCTACGCCTACCAATTGACCGGTTGGGTCGCCACGGCGACAGGATCGCTACCCACGTTTACGGTAGCCGTGCTGCCGTTGAACGGGTTGATCACGGAAACCGTATTGGCGTTACTGTTCGCCACGTACACATTGCCGCACGCGACCGCAAGCGCATCGGGAGCGGCGCCTACCGTTACCGTTTCCACGACGTCGCCGTTGAACGGCGTGATCACAGACACGGTGTTGGCATTGTAATTGGCCACATACATGAGCGCGCCAAAGAACTGAAGCGCGATGGCATTGGCCCCGTTACCCGCCGTTATCGTGGAGGTGACGGTGTTAGTGGATGTGGCGACCACGGCGACTTTGCCGGAGTTGAAATCAGCCACGTAAACGTGCGCATTGTCGGGGCTGACCGCCAAGCTAAACGGGATGTCTCCCACCGGCACAGTGGCCGTCACGGCATTGGTAGCCGTAGAGATCACCGAGACATCCTGGGAGAGCGCATTGCCCACGTACACTTTTGCACCGTTGGGGCTTACGGCAATGCTGGCCGGCTGCTGGCCTACTGCCACCGTGGCAGCTACGGCGTTGGTGGCAGCATTGATCACGGAAACGCTATTGGCACCGGAATCGGCCACGTACACCTTTGTGCCATCGGGGCTTACCGTTACCGCCGTAGGAGCCGCTCCCACTGCCACAGTAGCGGTTACGGCGTTGCTGGCCGCGTCGATCACAGAGACCGTGTTGTTGCCGAAGTTGGCGACGTAAACTTTGCTACCGTCAGGACTGACCGCTACGCCATCCGGGGAAGTTCCCACGGAGATCGTGGCAGCGTTGGTGTTGTTGATCGTATTGATGACAGAGATGGTGTTGTCGTTGTAATTGGCTACATAAGCATTGGCGTTTTGGTGGGCTGCGGCGGGCAATGCCACGCAAGCCATCAGCAACGGAAGTACGCAACGGGTTGCACCGCTGAAACCACGGCGCCCCATTGGGCGCGCCTTGAACGTCGATTGGTCAGTCATGATGAAAATACCTCTGTAGAAGATCATGGGCGCAGGCGCGCCCGGCACGAAACTCTCTCGTTGCGTCAGCGTTCGAACCAGTGGACGATCCTTTTTCGTGTCCCATCTGCATGGCTTTATACCCCCGCCATGCGCTTCGCGAGTGATGAGAAGAAATACCGAACGCCCCTTTGGTGCGCATGCCGGCGCCCAATCTATTTCATTGACTTGTTGCAACAGCTTTTACATACCGGCTTGCAGCTTGACCCTGCCACGGCCGGTACTTTCCCAGCATGCACTTGCGCTATGACGCTAACTTTAAGCATTGGCGTCCATGAAGATGTCTTTTCCGTTACGTAGCAAGGACGGCAATCATTGAGTTTTCATATTTGCCGTCATATATCCGCTCTCAGACGGAAAGTCGTACTAGTTATCGCCACTTAGACGGAGTCGCCGCTCGCGATCACGTCGCGCGAACCGTGGTGCGACAAAAAAGAGGAGATGCGCAAAGCATCCCCTCTTTTTGTTGCTGTCGGTGAAAACCTGAAATTCAGTTGGCGAGACAGGCGCCAACCTGCGCAGCGGTAAAGCTGCCACGGCCCGGGGTCAGGAACTGCAGACCGGTGCTGCCGCCGATGGTGGTCACACCAGCCTGGATGGTGGCGTTGTACGGCGCTTCCAGCAGATTGCGCGCGTTGGTCAGGTCCGTTCCATTGCCTTGTGCGTTACCCATCAGATACGAAATGGCCACGATGGGGTAGGAACCGGTCGGGACGATCGTGCCCGGCGTGGCGTAGTGGGACGGCTGCACCAGCGCGATGCACTGCGTCGAGGGCGGGCTGCTGAGCGCTTGAACGACTGCCACGCCCGTAGTGGCATCCGCACCATTGATCACGCTGTTGTAGGCAATGTCGGCGAGATTGATGGTGAGCTTGTTGTTGAAGTTGGCAGTCGGGCTTAAGCCACCCACCTTGGCGATGCTGATGGTGGGGTTGGTCTGCAGGGCGTTGGCGGTTTCCACATAGCCAATGCTGGCGCCGTTGCCTTGAATGCCGTTGGCCACGGCTGCGTTGCCGCTCGCACCAACCCAGTTGCTGGGGATGGAGGGCTCGAACTTGGCGACCACGTTGGTGAAGGTTTGGTCCGTCACAAAGTGCGCGGACGCCGTTCCACTGCACACGTTCGCCAGATGGTTGGCGAAGCTGAAGGTGGTACCGCTGCCATCCGAGCGATATACCACGTTGATCTTCTGATTCACCGTATGACCCGAGGTCAGGGTGAGCGCGCCCGACAGTGACGAGTCGCTCCAATTGGTGACGGCACCGGAGAAGATGCTGCAAATCTGCGCATCAGTGAAATTCGCAGCAGTAACCTTCGTGCCCTGGTCATCGGTCAAGTTGAAAGCAATCGCGATGGCACCTGCCACGGCGGGGAACTCGGTTGGCCAAGCGGTGCTGCCGTGGCCCGTGTGGTAGTTGCTGATATCACCGGCACTCAACGGTGAATCCGCGGCCGCGAAATCGGGCTGGGTCAAATCCGAGCGGTTCACGCCGGTGAGCCCGGCACCGAAGCCCGGTACCGTGCCGACACTGTTCTTCTGGCAGGCATTCTGCACGTTGAACGTGGTTACCACGCCATTGACGGTCAGCGTGATCGGGCCTGCCAGAACGTCCTTGCCTGCGCCGCTGCCGGTCAGGCAGTAGGAGACATTGGGGTTGCCCGACTGCGCAATGTATTGGCCAAACAGCGAACCCGTAGCGATCGTTGCGGGGCTGCCCGTACCGTTCCACACTTGCAGATTCGAAGCGGCGTTGCTGCCGACATAGCCGATCGACGGCAACGTTGCGCCACCACCTACTTGCGTACCGGAAGCGTGTGTCAGTCCGGCCAATACCAGCGCGAGCGCACCAGCGATCAGCTTGGTGCGAGTGCCCAACGTAAGTCCACGATTCATGGTTAATCCCCATAGCGCTTAGACCTCCGGAATTGGAGGCCATGACTTTTTACGCTTAAGCAATGACGTCCCCGTTAAACATTAATGTCGCTGTATATGCCGGAAAAATTACAGCTCCAATTTTTTATAGATAATATTTAACGTCATATTTTACGTTGGCTATAACACGCGTGAATTGGCGCACATTCCGCAAAGGTAGCTGGGTATTTATGCAATATCTTCACGCCGCGTAAGCATGTCAATTTATATAGTCTGCATGGCCATATCCTGCTCCACTTCAATGCATGATGGCGCCCCCTCCTTCACACTGCCCTGTCTTCGTTGGGACGAGCGTGCCACGCACCTTCACTTTATCCGCCAGATCATCGGCACACTGACGGTTCGTACGGCAAGCCGTATTCATGCAGCATGGAATACACCTCTCGGTCCAATTCCGACATGCGTGCGAGCGCGGTGATCTCATCCAACGTCAGTTCCATCATGACCGACCGAATCGCACCGCGATGCCCTTCCATGCACCAAGTGTTCAAGATTTTCATCAGTTCGACGAGCAGAATACCCTTCACTTTGTCCATGGAATCGCCGACGCGCTTGAGCTGTTTCTCCAACGAGTAGGTGAGGCGCTTGCTGAAGGCGCGCTCTGCCACGTCGAGCAATAACTGCAACTGTTCGGATGTGCAGGCCCGCAACAGGGACTCGGCCATGGCGTATTGGCGGAAATTGGAAAGCAGGATCAGTGTTTCGACTAGCGCACCCTGATTCATTGTGATTTGCCTCAATCCTTTGTCCTGGGTTTTAAAAAACCCGCCCCGTCCCTGGGACGGATTCCGCAAGGAGGATGTTCGATTCATTTTGTGGACATAAGACCGACACCTACCCGCCGGCTTTGTTGTTTTCCAGCTCTTTGCTGGTTCTCGATATGCCGTTATTCGCTCAATTGCCTGCGCTCTGCCTCAGTCAAGGATTTTTTGCGCGCATCGCTCAATGGCCCGGCGCCAAGCACCTGTACCGGACTGTTCGGGTCGTAACCACTGCCGTTGCCTAGGATGCTGGTACTGCCGTCGCCGAAACCGAGCACTTGCACTGAAATAATTGAAGGTTGCTTGCCGAGTGCATCGTTTTGTTGTTGCTTGGCCATATCTTGCGCCACCTTGCTTACCGCCCCCGCCGCAGCAGCTGCGTTGGTAAGTGCGCCGACATTTACCGTTTGCGCCACTGGTACACCAATCTTGGTGCCTTGTACCTGGATGTTGTCCGCATTCAATACTTGCGCAGCGGCTACGATCAGGTTGCCAGAGACACGAATGCCGGCATCGCCCGCATCAACCGTCCCGCGAGGCGCAACAAGATAAACGTTGCCGGTCGGCGCGCCAGGTATCGTCTGCAGTGTGGCGATGCCCGCACCGCTGACTTCGCCCTTTGCATCGAGCAGACAGAACGCATTGAGATCGCACAGATAGCTGGGTGGCGGAATCACCGCCACGGTTTTCGCACCCTGGCCGGCATTGATGTCGCCATTGGAGCTCCAGATCACCATATCGCCGCCCTGCTCGGTGAAGATGCGGCTTTGCGCCAGCAGCAAGCTGCGATCGGTGAAGATGTCGACGTTGCCCTGCTCCATGCTGATCACGCCCATGCTGTTGGGACCAGCAACCACGTTGCCTTGCGAGTCGGTAATAACCGGTGGCGCCTCGGCACTGCCGATCAACGCCTGCCCACCTGGCCCAAGGAGGCTGACGTTGCCGCCCTGCTGGGTCTGAATGGTGGAGCTGCGAATATCCAGATCGCCGGTATCGATGGTTTTGGCCTGACCGTTGATGCCGCCCGTGCCGGCGCCGTTATTGGTGTAGCCGAATGCGGCGGGGAACATGCTTTCGATCGCGGCATAACCACGCGCGTACTTGTTGTAGTACGGGCTGTTGGGATTGTTGTAATCGGCGCCCACCTGCGCCAGCAGCTTGAACAATTCCTGTTGCGCAAACAGTTCTTGCTTGTAGGCAGGCAATTGCTGGAAGGCGGCCTCGGCCTGCTGCGGCGTCAGTACTACGTTGAGTTGGTCCTGCGCAAAGCCGGTATAGACCACCTGGCCGTCTTGCTGCTGTTCCATAAACACGACCAGATCCGGCACCAAGCTGCCGAAGCCGTCCACACCGTTGGGATTGCTCAGATATTGGCTAATGAAGTTACTGGTGTCGATGCCCGGGCTCACGCCGAACAGTACGTCGATGCTGGCGCCGTCGTGCGGAAGATAGGGGTTGAGCGTGTTGCCGATAGTTTCGATGCCAGTGGGGATGGTTGTGTTCGGCGAGTGAACACCTGCATTGAGAAGATCGGCCTGGCTGGTCAGAGGACCGATATTGCGGCCCGCTTGCACTTCCAACGTGCCTACGCCACTCAGCTCGATTACGGGTGCCAGCTGGTAATTCAATTGCAGGGGTTGAAAAGGGTAAAGAGAGTTCGGGTTGTACTGGGTGTCGTAGATGTCCCTGCCCGCCGCAATGCGGGTGATGTCCGATGCATGGGTCTGCTGGCCGATCAACGAAAGATCGACGATGTCCTGCCCCGCATAAATCAGCGCCGGCTTGTCAGGCTGGATGAGCATCTGGTCCATCAGGATGCCATTGGGGGCCGCCGTGCCGTTGACGATGCTGCCATTGAGCGCGTAGATACGTGCTGGCGTGGTGTCCGCGTTATGCAGACCAGCTTGGTACACATCTTTTTCCAAGCCGGTCGGATACGTATTGTTTTGCAGATAGTGGCGCAGCCTTAGAAATCCAGAATTACCGCTGTCGGAGCCATTCGGCTGCAAGGGCGAAGGCAAGATCGAAGCAGCCGCATCGATCAGGCCAAAACCGGCTACATCGGTCGTATTGTTATCAAGGTCGTAATTTTGCTGCGCGAAATTGACCGAGTCGGCAGCAAGCAGATTTAGATTGCCGACGGGTGATGGATACAAGCCCCCGGCAGTAAGGATGTTGATATTGCCCTTCAACGCGGTGAAGTCGAGCGTCGAAGGTAATATGCCAGCCCCGTAATCAGCTGAGCCAGCTTCCAGTACGTGTCCTTCCCAAGCAAGGCTGCCCAATGTTAGGTCGCCCGTTGAGGTCAGCATCTTTACCGCCGAGTTGGCGCTATAGCTTTGATAATCCGGAGTGAGTTGAGGGGCTGCAACATAGGATGGGTTGAGAATGTCTCCGATATCCACGCCATTACGGGCTTGCACGTTCCATTGGCTATCTTGCAAGGCAAGCAAGGTAGCTACCGGAGTGGTGAAGCCGCTGATCGGACCAACTGACGACTGGCTACCGTTAGGTAGCACGTAAGTGAAATCGGACCCGATCAGACCACCTGCCGAAAGGCTTCCGGTTCCTTTCGCAACAAAATAGCTGCCACTGAGGATGTCGCCACCTGCATTCACCGTGAGATTGCCACCACCCACGGTGGTGATCGCGGTGCCGGCCGTATTGGCATACCAGGTGGTGGGCAGGGATACCGACAGATCACTGATGTTGTTTCCTGCCGTAACGGCTACGTTGCCGCCCGCGCTCATTACGCCTTGATCGAAGTTGGCAAAATTGATCGAGGAGCTGGTTGCGGTATTGCCGGTTTCCATCCATGGCCACCAGAACTGGCTGATAAGCGCACCTTGCGTACCGGTGATGGCGCCCGTGGTGTCGTACACCTGTTCGATGCCTTGAATATTGCCGCCGGCGCTTAGCGACACATGGCCCGCATTGACGGGATTGACAGGGCCAGTAACCAGTATGTCGGGCACGGCACCTTCGCCGGGTACCGGTGGCACCACCGCTACGCCAATTCCTGCCGTAGTGCCCGCGGCGGGTTCGCCCGCCGCATAGATCGCCGTTGGCGCAGTTGAATCCTGCCAGTCGATATCCCCCGCTGCGGCAAGCTCGATCGAGCCGGTGCCGGTGCGCACCACGGTGGGGAATGCCAGCATTTTGTTGTCGCCAACGCCGGTGGCGGTGTACTGCACGGCGAAATGGCCATCGAGGTTGATGTTGCCCGCGCCGGTGTTCGCCACGACCGAGAGTGGATTGGCACTGGCGAAATTGGCACCGGCGACCAGCTGATAGGTGCTGCTGGATCCACCCAGCAACGTGGCGGACGCCAGGGATACCGGATTGCCAACGCTGGGCATGTTGGAAGGACTGTTGTTCGCCGCGGCGGGTACCGGTTGTGGCTTCCCTCCTGGCGCGCTGTCCGCGGGCGCGTAGGGTGCATAGAAGAATTGCGAACCGCCATACGAGGTGGCGGCCATGACGTTGCCCAGCTGGGTCGATACGTAATTCAGATAGAGCGCGTAACCGTTGATATAGGTGTTGTAGTCCGTGGAATAAGCGCCGTAATTGCTGCTCGTCGTTGGCGCCAGCGGCAGCAGCAAGGGCGACGGTGTTTGCACCTGTGACACAGTGAGGTTGCCGTTGACGCCCGAGTTGCTGCTATTGAAATTGGCGGTCAACCAACTCTGATACGCAGTGGCATAGCTGGCATAGCTGGCATAGCTGGCAGGCTGCGGCGCTGCGATAGTCGTGGGGTTGTAGGGAAGGAAAGAGACGTTATCACCATAGTTGTACAGCAAGGAGAAGGTTCCGGTACCACCCTGACCAACCTCGTTGATGTACAGCGTGTAATTCGCGTAGTACTGCGCCGATTGATTGACGTCCGGCGCCAAGATGGGACTGTAATATTTATCGGTCGCGCTACTAAGAACGAATGGTGTTGGAACAAACGATTGAGGATCTATGTAGTACTCAGTGAACGGACCTGATGCGCTTGGTTGCCAAAGCTGGACACCAGGGAAAAACGCGTCGTTCATGAGGTAATTAATGGACGCCTGATAGGCCGCCAACGCATTGTCGTACTCTTGCGTGACTTGCCCGCCCTGCTGGATGTACGCAGGCGCGGAGAGCGCAGCCCCAACATTCTGCTGATAGAAGCCATCGGTAATGCTGGCATCGACGTTTACGTCATGCAGAGCCAGCACACCAAGTGTGGGTGCGATGCCTGAAGCGGAAACCGAAGGATTGGCGCCATAGCGATACGCCAGCTGGATCGTGCCATCCGCTGCGGTAACGCCCGCGCCAAGATTCCAGTTGGTGAGTACCGAGACGTTGCCACCGTTGGTGTTCGCATCGGGATTGACCAGCTCGATGCCGGGGCTGACCTGCATGTTGGCAATGCCGGCGAAGCGATTGCCGAAGGTGTAGCCGGGCTGCTCCACATACGTCATCAACGTGCCCGCACCCTGGGTCGGATCGCCGTTGAGGTAACCGTAGAACGTCTGGTGCGCAGCGTTTGCGGTATCCGGTACGAAATAATCGTTTTGCAGATAGGTTTGCAACATCGCCGCCGTGGCCGGCGCGGTCAGGATGGCGCCCGTTGCGTCGTACCAGGTGCCGGCTTCCAGCTGCGGCGTGCCGTGTGCGTCAGGCGCGTACCAGCCGGCCGGATCGATCAGGCCATCGAAATGCTTGCTCAGGTCGCCATTGGGTGCGGGATCATCCGTGTTCCACACGGCGTAAGGCACGAGGGTGACCTGGCGGGCACCCGTGATCGATGTATTGTTGCCGACGGTGACAGGCACATCGCCATTGGCAAGCAAAGGTGCGCGCAGGCTGACGATGCCGCCTACATCGGCCGAACCACCGGCCACGTTGATGACCGCATCTGGCCCAATCACGATGCTGCCGGCGCTGCCGGGTTGCACGTTCTCATAACCGAAAGTGCTATTGACCGTGCCATTGGGTGTGCCCGTGGTGCCGATCGACACGATACCGCCCATTTGCTCGGGCAAGCTGCTGGTGGCCAGCAGGCTGCCGTTGATGGTGACGCCGTTGCGACCATAGAGCTGGATTTCACCCGCAGCGGAGCCAGAGGCATTGATCGTGCCTTCGATGTCCACCACGCCTGCATGGGTGTTGAAAGCACCACTGCCGCCATTGGCGGTCAGGTACACGTCCTGCGCCACCAGGCTTTGCCCAGCGGAAAGCAGCAGGTTGCCGGCACCGGTGGTAATGGAGATGCCACCAGTGGTGCCGGCACTGCGCGTCAGCTGCGCCAGTTGATCCAGATCCACCGCGCCGCCACTGCTCAGGGTGAAATAACCGCCCTTGTAGCCATTGGCTGCACCGCCTTCGAACGTGCCATTCAACGTGGCGAGGTTGTCCGCATTAATGGTAAGCGTGCCTGCTGTGCCGCCCAGCGGTGCACCGGCGAAGTTCACCACGGCGCCGGTGTTGACCGTGACCGAGCCTAGGTTGGAAGCAAGCGCGAGATCGCCACCCACTGCGTAAGTGGTGACGTCATAGAACGTTTTGTTGGTGCCGGCCACATTGACGTTGGCGCTGCCGGTAAGAGTGAGATCGCCGGCAGTGGCGGTCAGTTTGAGGTTGCCGGCCAGCGCATCCACTCGTGTGCCTACCGTCAGCGTGCCACCGCTGAGTGCCAGTGCGCCGCCTAGATTGTTATCGGCCAGCGGCGTGCCGCTGCCGCTATTGACGGCAAAATTGCCGGTGGTGGTGAGCGAGGTTCTGGCACCGCTTTCGGCCAGCAGGATCGGCGTATTGAATTCGACACTGGCCGCACCGAAATCGAAACCACCAACGCCCAGGCCAGCCATGCCGTGGCTGGCGCTGGCCGTCACGCTGGCAAAGCCCTGAGTGACGCTGTTGCCCGCCGTGAAATCCAGTTCGTTCGCGCTCAGTGTCAGCTGGCCGTTGCCTGTGCTCGCGGTAGCAGTTCCACTACCGATGGCATTGCCCAGGCCCAAAATGGCCGCCTTGATGCTGACTGCGCCACCGTCACTGGCAAAAGCGTTCGCATTGAGATTCAAACTCTGCGGCAGATCGATACTGACATTGCCGAGGAACGCGATGCTGCCGCGGCTGCTCAGCGTGACCTGGCTTGCATCGTTGAACAGGCTCAAGGTGCCGGGGCCGATCACCAGGCCGCCAGGATTGGCCCCAGCTTGCGCATTGGCACCCACGAAACTGATCTGGTTGGCGGTGGCCTGGATGTTCTGGGCAGTGAACACCGCATTCGGATCAACACTGGTGGCACCCGTAGTATCCATGGTCAGCGACGCACCACCCTGCACGGTGGCGCCGGCGTCAATGGTGAGGTTGCCCTGTGCGGTACCCGAAACGTCGTAGCGCGTGACGGGCGCAACACCATTCTGGGAAACACGCAGCAGGGCACCATTACCGCCGACTGCGGCAATGCTGCCACCGTTGCTGTCGGTGCCCGCATTGCTGCCGAACTGCAACGGTGTGGAGGAAGGCGTACCTGCGCCGGTCGCAGCGAGATAGCTCCCCGGCTGCAATACGATGCCCTGCGCGCCCGGGGCTCCGCTGCTATTGGCAACCAACAGAATCTCCTGGCCTTGCAGAGGATCAGCGCTGTCGTTGGAAAGCACAACGCTATCGGCGTCGCTGGTGACCTGATAGCCGTTGCTGGTGAACTGACGCGTACCGCCCAGGAGCAGGCTGCCAGCATCCATCCCCGTAAGCTGGTCGGCGGAAATCTGCAAGTAGCCCGCCAGCGGCGTGGACTGGGCGCCTGTCACCTGGATCGCCTGCGCCGCGATATCCACCATGCCGCTACGGCCGCCCGCAACCGGCGCATTATCCAGTGTCGCGCCAAGCTGCAATTGCTGGGTAGCGCTCAATATCAGGTGCCCGCCGTCGGCCGGCAGCGACGGGGCAACGGTGCCTTTGCTGGCAGCCTGGGCAGTGAAGTAGCTGTTGGCGTTGGTGAAGGTGTACTGCGAATACTGCTGCCACACCGATGCGGACTGCACCAGGAACGTGGCGTTGGTGGACTGGTGCGTGCCATCCAGGGCGTTGGCGAAATAGCCCGTAATGCTCAAGGTGCCGTCGGGCAGCACGGCGTTTTGGCCCAGCGCGACGTTCTGCGAACTGGTGTCCTGCACTACGCGGTAAGCGCCGGGCAGGGTCGCATAACCGGCCGGCAGCAAGGTGTAGTAACCCGCGGGCAGACCGACCATGCCGGACAGATACACCGATTCGCCCACGGCCGGGCCGACGCCTGCGCCCTTGGCATTGCTGATTGCCGCATCCTGCGCGCTGACCGGGCCGTTGTAACCGGGCAGGATGGCGTAGATGGCGCGCCCGTCCGGATATTGCGGCACCTGCACGCCGGAGGTGCTGTTGGCGTAGCTGGTTTCGTATTGGGCAAGCACATTGACGGTGCCGCCGGTACCCGGCACCCATTCAGAGGCTTGCAAGGTGCCACCACCACGGATGTCGATGGTGGCGCCGCTATTGAGCGATACATCGTTGCCGGCGATGGTGATGGACTTGGCAGGGGGCGCAGTGAGCGGAGAGACCGTATAGCCCGTGCTGGCAGCGCCGGCGTAGTTCCACTGCAGGCCGTCGGTCGTGCTCCCATAAGGCACGGTTGTCCCGCCCAAGGAAACTGAAGTGAGGCTGCCGGCACCGAGGGTGACGCTTTGCGTGGTCACCAGCGGATAGAACGAGGAAAGACTGCCAAGGCCGAAGGCAGCAAGTGCGCTGGCAGGATCTTGCACGCCGAGAATCAGGTTGCCGGAAGGCACCCATACCGTGCCGTTCTGCACGATGTGGTTTGCGTCCAATAGCAACCCGCCGCCCGCCGACAGCGGCGTACCGGCAGCGCCGTTGCCCAGGATGGTGAGCGTGGTGCTGAGCGCGTTGCCCTGTGCGTCGGCCAGCCCCGAGGGGTTGGCATCGATCACATAGGAATAATTGGTAACCGGATAAAGCTCGGCCGCCTGAAAGCTGAGGTTGCCGGTGCTGAACAATAAACCTGGCCGCATGGTGCCGCCGGGATACGCCAGGGCCGCCGGTTCGTAGAAACGGATATCGCCGCTGGCGGTGAAGCTGGTATTGGCCCAGCCCTGCAGATTCATCGCGCCGCCGAGGTCGATGAAATTGGCATTGATGTCCAACGTACCGTTGCCGGCTACGGGGATTGGCGTATCGGTGCTTCCAGTGATTTCTACATAAGGGGCGTCGATTCGTACCGTGCCGTCGCCCTGGTTGTAGGTGGAGGTGCTGACGCTTGAAAGGTCCTTGCTGCCCGTGGGCAGAGCCGTGAGGGTTTTCGCATATACCTCGAAGCTTTTGCCGAGCGAGAGATTGATGTTGCCAGCCAAACCGATGGGCAAAATAGCTGTGTTGGCCAACGCATTGGGCGTGCCATTGGTCGAAGCATTGGGCCCCAGCATCAGGCTGGTAATACCCGAACCATCCAGCCGATCCAGCGCAAAATGCAGTATGCCCATGGCAGCGTTGATGGCCACTTTGTCCCCGGGCTGCAAGCCGGAACTAGGCACAAACTGGCCTGATTGTTGCACCAACAGGACGATAGGCGCTGCGGCAAGGCCCTCGTTGCTGAGGCTGGCGTTGTTCAAACCGACGATCTGCAGGCTGCCACCTTCAGCGTGCAAACTACCGGCTTGTGCACGCAAGCTACCGTCTGCATACAAGCCCGCGTCGGCGCCTAGCAGGATGGAACCTGCATCGCTCCATACTGGCGTGGGTGTGTAACTCACCTGACTGGATGCACCACTTGCGATGGGCAGATCATAGACATCGGAGCTGCCTGATACGTCGATCAGGCTACCCTGCTCGGTGAATACATAACCCACGGGGGACGTGACATTGACGGTGCCGCCATTCAACACCAGCCCATTGCGCGGGATATAGCGTGCGGCCACGCCCAAACCCACGCTATTGCCCGGCACAGCTGCGGCCAGCGGATCGATCAGGGACACGCCGGCTGCGTTCAGGACCGTCTGCGGCTCCAGCCACACTTCCGGCACAGTCGGGAGTGCATCGTTGAGCGCGAGGGGAGTAGTTATGTTGATCGTGCCGCCTGGTGCATTGATGGTGCCGTCCACAACAGTGGAGTGAGTGCCCGCCAGCGTTACCACAGCTCCCGCATCGGCAGAAATGCTAGCCCCCGCACCCATCGTTACTGAACCGGTGACGCCGGGATACGCCGCCGGCCCCGACGTAATCAGGTTGGGTACGGATGAGTACCGCAGATACATGCCCGCGATTAATGAAAAACCCGGACCGTTCGCACCGCGGGAAACATAGCGCAAGTAGGGTGACAGCTGCCCTAAGCTGACATAGGTGACACCGTCCAGTGAATTCCGGCCAAAGATATCCGTACCGGTGGGCGCGGCCAACAAGCTGGAGACGTTGGGCAACAGATTGTCGCGACTGACCTGCACAATTGCACCAGGCGCGATATTCGCATCGGTAAACGAGGTAAGGGCGTAGTCGTCGAAACCGTTACCCACAAAGAAGGAGGGGGATAAATACAGGCCATTGCTCAACGCCAGATCGCTAGCGGCACCGCCGATCTGGATATCGCTCGCCTGCAAGGCAAGTGTGCCGCCGCCGCTAAAGCCATAAGCACGCAAGGTACCGTCGAGCACGAGCTTGCCTTGTCCCAACGATCGAGGTACGGAGGAATTATTAGTATTGTTGAACCTATTGAGGCCTTGTTCCGCATAGTCGATCAGGCTGATATTGCCGCCGCTACCGATCGGTACACCGTTAGCCAGTTGCAACTGGCCAGCGCTATTGACATAGCCGCCGCTGGACGCATCCAGCAAGCTGCCGGACTGCAACACGATAGAACCGGTTTCATCAATGGGCGGGCTGTTTGGAGGCGTCAGAACGGCCTGATCCACGACAAGACTGATAGTGCCGCCATTGATATACCTATCACCAACATAATTGGCAGTGGAGGCACCGGTGTCGTTGACCCATATGCCCCGTGTACTCAGCACCGCACCGCTGCCGACAGTAATGCCTTCGTGCAGGACAGCACCAGTAAGACTCGCAGGATCGGAAAAATCCCCTCCACCTGATGATGTAAGGCTGATGGTGCCGGACGGCGCACTGAGTTCGCCGAGGATGTCGATGCCGCTTGCGGTCAACCCGATCGACCCGCCCGGCTGCACGCCAACGACGGTCCCGGCCTGCTCCAGAATCTCGCCATTGCCGAGTTTATTCAGGTTGAATGTGCGGAAGCCACCTTGTTGCACCAGGTTGGCCGACACCGACACCCATCGCGCCAGATCGTAAGGATTGGTACCTGCGGAGTCCTCACCGCTGAGCACTGTCGACCAATCCGTATTGGCCTGGAAGCCGGGGTCGAGCTGCTCCAGCGGCGTTGCCGACTGCTGCAACAGAATGCTTGTGTTGATGATTGCCCCGGCGGTATTCAATGCGCCGCCCAGGACGCTGATATTCAACGTGCCGCCGTTGGGCTGCGTACCCTGCGTGACCTGGTTGCGTCCGGCAAACGCCTGCGCGCTGATGGTGCCGTCCAGCACCAGCGCATCGCCGGTCGTAACGTTGAGCGCGCCTGCATTGCCGCCCACAGCAAAGCCACTGTCCCACCGCGTGCTGCCGGCCAGCAGCGGATTGCTGTAGTTGGTGGTGACGCCCCAGCGGTTGTCGACCACGTCGTACTGGCCAGCGAAGCCGACGTAGGTGAGATTGGGATCGGCGTTGGCGATGTTGTAGACACGACCATTGGACGCCAGCAAGTTGGGCGTGGTGATCCAACCAGCCTGGTAGGCGATATAACCGCCATCGAGATTCAACTGCGCGCCGCTGCGCACGATGACCTGGGTACCATTGAGGTTGACGGTACCGCCGCTGGTCATCATCTGGTCGATGGTGCGCGGCACATTATCGACGTAGCCGGAAACATTCAAAATGGGACTGCCGATCCAGGCAAGACCATTTGCCGTGACACCGCTCTGGGTGCTGTCGATCACTACGTTTTTCTGCCGATACAGAAAGCTGTTGCGAAGCAGCGGCGAATTGGCCAGTTCGTTCTGGCCGACGCGTGGAACGGTTACCAGCAAGGCCGACATGGGAAGCTGCACGTCGGCCAAGCCCGAAACATCTATCACTGCGCCATTGTCGACGTAGATGCGTCCTGCCTGCGGATCAACGTAATCCCCAGCGTTATCGAGCAGGGCATTGATCGCCAAGTTGGCGCCAGGTGCTTCCAGCAGCGAACCCGATTGGAGCGTGACCGTTTTACCGCTGAGCGTAATGCTGCTGTTGGTGAAGGCTGACGTAGCCGCAGCCGTTGAGGTGGTGGTAGCTCCATCCTCTTCGGGTAGCACGGTGGTTACAGAATTGGAGCCCAGCACCAATGCACCGCCTCGCTGGTAGCCGCCGTTCCATTCGTCTTGTGCATTCAGCACGATGCTTCCTGGATAGCTGATGCTAGTGGAGGCCAGCGCAACGCCATCCTGGGCAACGTTGTAGCCGTCCATTTCCACTTCGCCCCGGCGTGACTGCAGCAAGCCTGTATTGGTGGCGGTGCCGCCGGGGGCGCCGCTTGGCGATGCGTCCACGACCGACAGTGGCACCGTTGTCGACGTTGATGACGTGTTATCGAGCTGCGAACCCGCTGCAAGAATCACCTGCCCTTCGTCGTCCACGATGCTGCCGGCATTGGAGACGTTCGGCGCAGCCAGCAGCACGAAGCCTTGCTTTCCGCCTGTGATCGAGGCGCCATTCTGCACGACTACATCATGATTCTTGCCATCCGTGAAAACGCCATTGACCAGGATAGGCAAATTGCTGACGTTGCCTGGTGCGAGACCGCCGTTGAGGAAGGCGTTATTGCTGGCAGCGATGTCACTGCTGAAAAGATCCAGCGAACTGGCGATCAACGACTGCGTATTCACCTGGCTGCCGGCACCAAACAAAATGCCGTTGTGATTGAGCAGGTACACCGTGCCTTCGGCCTTGATCTGCCCGAAGATCTGGCTCGGCACGCCACTGGGATCGATCACGCGGTTGAGCGCGATCCAGTTGTTGTTGCTGCCGTTGGTCTGGTTGCCGCCGCTCTGGTTGAAATACAGGGTGGTGTTGCGGCCGACGTTGAAGCTGTTCCAGGTGAGGATGGCTTTTTGCGCGGTCTGTTTGACCTGGACGGTGGTTTGTCCGTTCGTGGTGGTTTGCGTGGGCAGGTTGGCGTTCTGCCACAGCGTTGGGTTGCTCGATACGCCGGACGCCACCACCAGCCCGCCCGGCGTCAAACCGTTCGGCACCGGCGAGGCCTGCCGTTGCGCCGCTTGCTGCGCTGCCTGCTGGGCAGCCATTTGCGCGGCGATGGCTTGCGCGGCGCGGGTGAGATTGGCGAGCGACTGGTGCACCTGCTGTTGCTGCAGCAGTTGTTGCGGCGATTGCGGTGCAATGCCGGCGGTGGCCGGCGAGCTGCTGCCCGCCGCCTGCGTGGTGTTGCGGTTCATGGCCTGCTGCTGCAGCCATGCCTGGCTCAGCGGCGGCGGGTTGCCGGCGTGTACCGGCAAGGCGGCCATCGCCAGTACGGAGGCAATGGCGATCGCCAGGGGATGTTTGAGCGCTGCTGCACGCGTGGAGCGGAAATGTTTGCCTGAACCGACCGGTGTGATCACGAAACTCTTCCCCTGACGTCTTTAATCGGTACTTCACCGATAAGTAGACCGCCGGGTGCATGACGGACTGAACCGTGTCATCAAAATTTCATGGGGCGTGTCGCGAGGATTTCACGCGAACTAAATATTTGCGTTTGCGCGTTGCGACTGCGGCTACGTCTTCAATGCGTACCCACCGGCACGCCCGGCATGGGCAACGGCTGCAGCGGCGGCGGGCGCCAGGGTTTGACGGACTTGTCCAGGTTGGGGCCCATCTGGTGGCTGAAGGCCGCGTAGTTGAACTGCCCTACCTGCTGGTTGCTGGGCCGCTGCGTGACGGAATCCAGCGCAATGGGTGGTTGCGGCGCGGGATGCGCGGACACGGCCAGGCGCTGGTTGAGGCAGGCGTACGACAACGCGGGATGGTTGTTGACGCTGACGTCCACGCACGACGCGGACGCCTGGGCTTGCGCGGGTGCATCCGCCTGCGCCATCGCAGACGCGGATGCCAGGCACGACATGCCTAGACAGAAGGCTGAATGCACCACGCGCATGGGCTCATCACCGGCTGCTTACTGGGCGCCGCCGCCGCTGGCGGGAAGCGGTTCCAGGTTGAATGACATGGTGGTGATCTTGGCGTCCAGGCCCTGGACGACCCCTGGCGTCAGGTCATTGGCCATGTTGCCGCCGAGCACCGAGTTGCGGTCCAGCAGCAGGCCGCAGTTCTTGCTGCGGTAGGCCTCGGCAATCACCGGCTGCGCATATTGCGCGATCTGGCCCAGCGCCTTGACGCGCGTGGCTTCCAGCTGGCGGCTGCGCTGGTTCTGGTCTTCCTGCACTTTCTGCATGCGCTGCCCCAGCGCCTGTTCGCGCGACTGGCGCTGGTCGGCGGACAGCGAGGCGGCTTGCGAGCGGTACGCCTGCACGTCGGCATCGACCGGCTTGCGCTCCGCTTCGATCGCGCTCTGCGCCTGCTCGGCCAGCTGCTTCAGGCGCTCGGAAGCGGCCTTGCCGACCTTGGCGTTGGCGAAGATCGCCTCGCGCGAGAGGTAGCAGACGCCGGAAATCGCCGGGCCGCCGAGCGGCGGGTTGCCGTCGCCGCTGGACTGGGCTTGCGCGGCGGCGGCCGGCACGGCGGCGAGCAGGAGGGTGGCCAGGGCGGCTGGAAGCGTGCGAACGATGTGCATGGTTGGTCCTTCAGTTGAGAACAGGCGGTTGAAAAGGCATCAACGTACGCCAATTGCGTTGCGATTGCAGCTGCGGGGTGGCCGTGGCGGCGGGGGCGCTCCGAACGTGGGCGGAACGGCGCGAGGTACACGCCATGCAGGTTGGTGGTGAGGCGACGCCCAACTCCCGACATCGCCATCGGCATGGCGACGTTGGGGTTCGCGTGCGCTCACCGCCAACCTACCCCGGCGAGCGCCGGAACGACGTCACGGCTTACTGGCCGGCGTGGCCCGCGGGTCGTAGCGCTGCTCGTACAGCTTGTCCCCGTAGGCCTGCGCCGCATTGTCCAGCTTCACCCGTTCCGAGGCGGCGAACGGCTCGCGCGCGGCAATCATCTTGCCCAGGCTCATGTGGCTGTAGGCGTCCAGGATCTCGTTGCCGATCTTGTACAGCTGCTGGTTTTTCGCCGTGCAGGTGGCGACTTGCTGCTGCACCTGGCTCAACTGTCCGGCGAGGTCGCTGCCGTGCTGCTCCTGCGCGTGCTCCTTGGCGTTGTCGTCGGCCAGTTCCTTCTGCAGCTGCTGCACTTGCGCCTGCGCCTGTTCGCGCGCGGCACGTTCGGCCGCCAGCGCCGCCGTATCCTGTGGCGGCGCTTCGTGATGCTTGCCCAGTTCCGCCTTGGCGGCGTCGGATTCCTTGCGCGCCGCGTCGCGCGCCTGTTCCAGCCTGGCCTTTTCCGCTTGCCATTGCGCCTGCTGGCCTTGCAGGTCCTGCACCTGGTTGCGTGCATCGGCCAGCTGCGCGCGCAATTGTTCTTCCAGCGTTTGCGCGTGCAGCCCGCCGGCAAGCGTGGCGCCGAGGAGGATGGCGAGAGTCGCTGCGCGTTTCATCGGTCATTCCTCAGAATTTGGTACTGATTTCAAACTGCACCACGTCGATGGCGAACGGCGGCCCATACACCGCCTTCGCTCCGTAGTAGCGCGCGGACAGCCAGGTGCGCGGCGCAATGCCGTAATCGGCGGTGAGGATGAAGCCCTTGGCATTGGTGCCGCCCAGGTGGAAGTTCTGGTCGGTGAGGCCATCGAGCATCGCATCGGGCTGCAGGTACTTGTAGCCCAGTGCGATGTTCCATTCGTTCAAGGCCATCGGATGCGGATTGCCGATGATGCCGCGCAGCAGCCAGCCGACCGGGCCGCTCTTGTACGGGCCGCTTTCACCCGGCGTGGCACTGCCCTGGTAGTTGTTGACCGGCACGCCCACGCCGTTCGGATAGCGATCGAAGGCGTCGCGCGCGTGATAGGCCAAGTTGCGCTCGTATTCGGCCTGCAGTTCGATCGGTGTTTCGCCAACCTTGAAATCGAGCTTATTGACGACGTCCGCAATGTGATAGTTGTACGACAGGCCGACAAACTGCGGTTGCGCGTAATTGGTCGGCGACGATGTATCAGGAACGATGTCGCGCAACAGGAATACGCTGTTGCCCCATTGCATGTAGTCGGGCGCGGTGTCGTCGGTGCTGCAATAGTTGATGCCGGTGTACAGCTGGCATGGCGCGGAGAGCTGTCCCCGCATGCGGTCGAAGTAGTAATACGCCAGCGCGAGTTTCCAGGTGGTGTCTTCGCCAAACTTCCAGTTGAAGCCGAGCTGCGCGGCGCTCATCCAGCGGTTGTCGGAATATTTGCCGTGGCTGGTTGCTTCGGCGGGCGCTTCGTTGCCGGTGGTGCCGCCGGTGTACTGGATCGGGAACGCACCCAGCGTGGCGAACGTGGTCAGATCGTCAGAGAACGGCAGCTCGCCGTGGCCGGCAACGCCGTCGAAATTCAGTTCGGTGGAATAGATCAGGTCGGTGACGGTGAACGGATCGGGCATGCGGCCGGCGGTTACCGACAGGTTCTTGTTCGGCTGCCAGCGTATCCAGGCCTGGTCCAGCCAGATGTCTTTCTTGATCAGGCCGCCCCCCAGCGTTTGCGTGGTCGAAACGGGGTTGTTGTCGCCGCCGGAACCGATGCGCACGCCGGCCGTGACGGTATCGCCGAGCTTCACATTCATGCCGATATGCGCCTGCAATCGCAGCATGTTCGAGCGGTTCTGGGTGGAGTTGAGCAATGGCGGCTGCGGACCGGCCTGGGTGCCGGGGTTGAGATTGAACGGCCCGTTGCGGTTGAGCGCGGCGTAGTCGATGAAGTCGTCCGCGTTGCTGCGGCTGTAGAGCCAGGATTCGTCGCGTACGTGCACGTCGCCGTACCAGCTGATGCGATCCAGCCAATCGGGTATCGCATTCGGTTCGGCCCAGTGTTCGCTCTTGGCCTGGGCGATCACTTCCTGCTTGACCTGCTCGCGGATTTCGTTGCGCACGTTCTGCGGCACATAGACCGCGCGCACGTCGCCGGGCTGCGCGCCGTCGGCGGGTGCGGCAGCGGCGGCTTTCTGCGCTTGCAGGGCTTCGTCGTTGGCCTGCTTGAGCAGGCCATCGGCTTCGCCCTGGGTGAGCAGGCCTTTCTTCACCATCAGGTGGATGAGGTTGATGGTGGCGTTGGTGGAGGGGGCGGCATCCTGTGCAAAAGCCGTGAGGGCTTGCCCTGCCAGCAACAGGCCGACAACAAGGCACAACGCGTTCTTGTGCGATGGAACCTTTTTTTCCTTGCCGTCATTTCCGCGGTAGCGCGAATGACGGCAGCGTAAATGTTGCTTATGCGCGAGAGACTTCATCATCTTCTCCATAAAAAAGCTCAACCGGGCCGATAGCCGCGCATCGCAACGCGCACCGGCATGCTCAAATTCGGGGGTGGCGGCGTGTCGATGCGCACGCCGCGCAGCACTTGCAGCAGGGCGTCGTCGGTGGTCGCCACGCCGCTGGGCCTGATCAGCTCCACGCGCGTCACGCCGCCATTGGGCGCCAGCCATAGGTTCACGCGCACGTCGAACACCAGGCGGCGCGTGCGGTCGTCGCGCTGCACGGCTTCCTGTAGTGCATAGCTCAGGTAGGCCTCATAGGAGGAACCGCCCAGGCCACTGCCGCCACCACTGCCGACCATGCCGCCGCCTTCGCCGGCGCCGATGTTGAACGCATCGTTGCCGGCCTGGGCGGGGCTGTTGATGGTGATCTGCTTGGCCAGGTCGGGCGCCTTGGGCGCCTGCACCGGCTTGGCCGGCTCGGGCTTGGGCACTTCCTGCTTGATCTCTTCCACCTTCTTGGGCTCCGGCGGCTTTTCCTTCGGCGGCGGTGGCGGTGGCGGCAGCGGCGTGATGGTGGCGATGTGCGGCGCGGAACGGCGCACGCCCACTTCGTGGCCTGCCAGCATCCACACCAGCCATGCCGCGGCAAGCAGCAGCACGATGGCGATGAGGCGTCCGCGCCATCGCTGCCACTTGGTCTGTTCGGGGTATGCGGGCTCGAACATCAGCAGGTTCTCAACTCGCCTGCTTGCCGGTCACCAGACCGACTTGCGTGAGCTCGAGACGGCGCAGCAGGTCGAGCACGTCGACCACTTTCTGGTACTGCACGTTGGAGTCGCCTTTCACGATCACCGGAAAATCGGGCGTGAGCGCTTTCTGTTCGCGCAACCGCTGTTCCAGCTCGCCCATCGTCACCGGAAAGGCGTCGAGAAAGACCTGCCCGGTGTCGGATACCGTGATCGCCTTGGTCTGCGGCTTGGCCAGGCTCACCGACGAACTGGCCTTGGGCAGGTTCACCTTGATGCCCTGCACGGCGGCGGTGGTCATGATGATGAAGATCACCAGCAGCACGTACGCCAGGTCCAACATCGGCGTGATGTTGATGTCGTCGTAGGGTTTGTCTTCGTCCTGGACTTGCATGGCGCGCTCCTCAGCTTTCGACCGTGGAAAGGTCGACGGCGCGGTGCAGCTCAGCCAGGCGCGTCACGAATTCATCCACGAACACCTGCATGTTCGCGGTGACCGCCTTGTTGCGCGTCAACAGGTAGTTGTAGCCGAACAGTGCGGGGATCGCGACGAACAGGCCTGCCACCGTGGCCAGCAGCGCGGCGGAAATACCCGGCGCGATGGCGTTGATGTTCACGTCGCCCGCTGCGGCAATCGCGGCGAAGGTGATCATCACGCCGACCACGGTGCCGAGCAGGCCGAGGAACGGGCCGCCGGAGATGGCGATGGTCAGCATCACCATCGAGCGCGACAGCGCCTGGTTCTCGCGCACCAGGGTGGAATCCATCACGGCGCGGATCGCTTCGATCGATTCGGAGGCGATCACCAGCCGGCCGTCTTCGTCGCGTCGGCGCCACACTTCCTTGGTGCCGGTTTCGTATAGGCGATACAGCGACGAGCCGGTCAATTCACCCTTGAGCGCCGGCGATATATGGTGCTCGGCGAGCCCAAGCAGGTTGCTGCCGAGTTCGCGATAGCGGCGCAGAAAGCGTTCGTTGGCGTTGGTGACACCAGCGACGTAGTTGCCACGCTGCCACATCACCAGCCAGGAAATCACCGCCATGATGCCCAGCAGCGCGATCACCACCCACGCATCCACCGTCACCGACTTGACGATGATGCCGAAGTAACCGAAGCCGAAGCCGGATTTCTTTTCGTCTTCGCCATAGGCGATCAGTTTCGATTCCGCGCCCTGGGTGAGCACGTCGGCGGCGATCAGCGCAGCCGGGCGCGCCACGCGCGACAGGCGCACTTCATCCATCTGGCCGACGAATGCCGCGAACGGCACCGCCGTATTGCCTGTGCCGGCCACGTCGCCGCCAAGCGTGGCGTTGCCGCTCAAGGCCGGCAGGGCGGCGGCGAGATGGGCGGCGGGCTGTCCGTTTATGTACAACGTGACCTGGCCATTGCCGGCGGTCACCGCCAGATGCATCCACTGGCCGGGCTTCAACGTGGTGCTGGCATTGGCGCGTTGCGGCGCGCTGCCGCCGTCGACTTCCACGAACGGCGCACCGTTGTCGATGCCGATCAGCAATGCCTTGTTGTCCTGGCGATGGCCGTAGATCAGCGTGGCCGTGGCCGGCATGGCGTCCAGCTTGATCCACGCGCTGAAGCTGAAGCTGCCGCCGTCCTTGATGTCGAGCGACGCGCTGGTGGGCAGCGTGACCACGGTGGCGCCATCGAAGCGTCCGGCATTGCCGGCAATGCCGTCATCGGCGGTGCGCAGCGCACCGCTCTGCGCATTGTTGCCATAGGCCGTTGCATCCTTCGGCGGTTGGCCGCTCTGTTCGTCGAAGTGATAGACCAGGGTGTAATCCGCATCGAAGGTGGCGGCGCCGTTGCTGAAGGCGGGCGCCTTGCTGTTGCCGTAATACATCCAGATGGTCTGCTGGCCGTTGGCGGGCAGCTCGCTGGCATCGAGCCAGACCTGCGCCACGCCCATCACCGGATCGAAGTTTTCGATCTGGTAGTTCAGCGGCGTCTTGCCGTCGGGGCCGATAAAACGCAAATCGGCACCCGTCTTGGCGACGCCGTCGAACTGGAAATTGCCCGGATGCAGGCGAATCAGCAGCGGCATGCGGCCCACCGGTTGCGCGAGATTGCCGCCCTTGGGCGTCGTATCCAGCGTGATGGGCTTGCGGTACGACCAGTCGTCGTTCCACCAGGAAGCTTCGGCCGCCATGCTCAAGCGTGGCGCCAGCAGCAGGCACAGTGTGCAGAGAAGGATGAAGTACCGCATGGTCGTTGAGCCTCTATCCGGATGCAAAGTGGTTACAAACCTGCTTTCACGCTGAAAAGCAGATGCCCGTCGTGCGCCTTGGTCTGCGTGCCATTGCGCAACGGATAGGCGTATTCGAGATCGCCACTGACGTCGTGAAAGACTGTGAACGAGGTGCCGACGCCGGTGCTGAGCAAGGTGAATCGCCCGCGCTGTTCGGGCAGCGGATCGATCAGCATCAGGCGTGCACTGTCGACAAACAGATGGAAGCGCCAGTCGTCGGCGAACGATCCCACCCACGCATGCAGCGACGGCGTGCGCAATTCGACCGAGGCGATAGCGCCGTTGTCCGCGGTTTCTTCCGCCGACAGGTAGCCGCGCACGCTGCTCATGCCACCGGCGGCAAACTGCTCGCTGGAGATCAGCGGCTGGTCGCTGGCCTGCGCGCTGGCGCGCGTCGCCACGGCGAAGCCGCCGGCAAAGCTGCGCACGTCGTTGAAATCGAAGCGCAGGTCGGCAAAGTTGTCGCCCGCGTTGTAGCGCTGGTTGTCGAACGCCTTGCTGCCGCTGCCCAGGCCGCGCACACCGAAGGTGCCGGTGAACGTAAAACTCGTGGTGGCTTTGTCGGTGCTGCGCTGGCCGGTGTAGGCCGCGCTCAGCGGGTAATACGTCAGCGGCGCCAGCAAGGTGTTGCCGCCGAGCGTGATGTTCTGGTCGAAATGCTTGCGGCTGATGCCGAACGACACCATCTGCGTGTAATCGCCGCCCAGCACCGGCAACTGCTTGGTGGCCTGCAGGCTTACCGCATTGCCTTTGCCGAGTACGGTGGTGCCGCCCAGCGTGTTGGCGTTGCTGTTGGATTTGTAGGCCGAGCCGAGCAGGCTCCAGTCCGTATTCAGCGGCGCCAGGTACGACAGCGCATACACCTCGGTGGCATGCCGGTCCTGTGGCGCCACGATGTAGGTGGCCGAGATGGTGTGCCCCAGCTGCCACAGATTGTTGTAGCTGACCGAGGCGATGGTGCGCAGGTCCGGCGTATAGGCGCTATGGTCGTTGTTGACTTCCACGCTGGCGTGCAGCGGGTAGCTGTCGTCCACTTTCAGCGTGACGTCCATCGTCTGCGGCAGGCTGCCTGGACTGAGCAGCGGCACCACCTGGCGCCCCGGCTGGCGGTTCAGATCGGTGAGCTCTTTCTGCACTTGGTTGAAGTTGGGCACGGTGCCTTGCGTCAGCGAGGGCACGGCGTCGCGGATGTCCTGCGGCGAGTGATACTTCGCGCCTTCCACGCGCACGCGGCCGATGCTGTTTTCCACCACCTGCAGCAGGATGATGCCGTTCTTCACCTGCTGCGGCGGAATTTCCACCACCACCGATTGATAGCCCTTGGACTGATACAGCTTCTGCAAGGCGTCGCGCGCGTTGTGCACGTCGTCCATGCTGCGGCCGGGGCCGAGGTAAGGATCTACCGAGTTTTCGATGTCATCGGCAGGCAGCATCGTATTGCCGCGTACCAGGTACTCGTTGACCTGGAACTTGGCCGGTGCGGAGGCAGCGGGCGGCGCGGCCTGCGCGGAGGTTTGCGCCGCCAGCGGCAAGGCCAGCGCCAAACCGATCAACGTGGCCAGTGGACGCATGCGGCGCAAGCTTCTCGCCCCCTTGCCACATCCTTGTGGCACGCGCAGTCCTTGCCGACGATGTCTCTTTTGCCTGATCACGCAATGCGCATCCCGATCGCGGCGGCCGTTTGGCCGTCCAATTGCAAGAGTCAAAAATCCCTGCACGCGAGCGTCAGGCGCTGCGCGTGAAGCAAAAAAACCGAAAGTGGCGTCCCTGCCCGTCCACGACCTCCCTGCATGAGTAGACCCGCTTCTCACTACGGGACTGAACCTTGTCACGAAAAATTCATGAATCGGGCGTAGACAGGGTTTTTCGACATGCCGTTGTCATGTGTCCGGACACACGACAGTGGGAGGATGTGCCGCTCCCTGGAGCGGGACAAAACGCGGTCGCGCGATTCACTGTCACATTGCCGGCATAGGCTTTGAGACTTGCCCAAGGAGGCCATACAACGTGCAGCGCTTTCGTAACAAAGAGTCTTGATGGCGTATTCCCACGGTTTGCATGCGTGCGGCTTGCATGTGTGGTGTGGTGTTTGACGCTGCCTCTGGCATCTCCCGCGGAAACGGCTTTACCGCCCCAGGCCACGTCGCCCAGCGCGGGCTGGGCCGGCCCGCTCCGCATCGAGGGCACCATCGCGTTCGACATACCGCCGCAGCCGCTGCTGAGCGCATTGCGAACCTACAGCGAAACCACCGGACAGGCCGTACTGGTGGACAGCAGCCTGGCGCGGGGCCGGCAGTCGCCCGGCGTGCAGGGAAATTTCGACAAGACCACGGCGTTACAAAAGCTGCTTGCAGGGACCGGGCTGGTCGCCAGTTACTCCAGCGACCAGGCGTTCACGTTGAAGCTTGCGCAGCCGGATACAACCGTCGATAGAACGGCGCCCGAAGAAAAAGTGGAGAGTCCTGGGGTGGAGGAAAGCAAAGCCGTGATCGACCAATACGCCGGAAAAATCCAGCAGCCCATCGAAACGGCGCTGTGCCAATCCGAAGACGCACACCCGGGCACGTATCGGCTCGCCTTGCAGATATGGATCGGCGCGTCCGGCCGCATCGACAAGGCCAGGCTGCTCAGCGCCATCGACAGCGAACGCGCATACGCCGTGCATCGTGCGTTGAACGGCCTGGTGCTCGAGCCGCCACCCTCCGACATGCCGCAGCCGGTTACCTTGCTGCTGCTGCCCCGGCGCGCAGGCGACGATCCGGCATGCGCCACGGCACGGCCGAGCCTGCACTGAGGCGGCCATGGAAACCACCTCGTTACCCTTGCTTCGCCTGTTCATGGAGCGTCGCCATGAATTGCGCCGGCGCCTGAAAAACCGGCTCGGTTCCGACGAGCTGGCCAACGACGCCTTGCAGGAAACCTATCTGCGCATCGAGCGCATGGGTGATGCTTCCTGCGTGTCGAGCAATCCCGCCGGCTATCTGTTCCGCATGGCGATCAACGCCGCATCGGATCAGCGCCAGGCCGACGCCCGCTACCTCACCGGCAGCGAAGTGGACGACCTGCTGAACATCGGCGCCGACACCCTGGACCCGGCCAGGGTGCTGCATGCCCGGCAGGAAATGCAGGTGCTGGAAGAGGCGCTGGGCGAACTGACCGAACGCCAGCGCGCCATCCTGATTGCGGCCCGCGTCGAGGATGTATCGCAGGAGGACATCGCTCGCCGGTATGGCATTTCCGTTCGCATGGTCGGCAAGGAGCTCAAGAAGGCATTGGAATACTGTGGCAAGCGTCTCGATCGCAAAGTGATTCAGCGGTTCGGTCCCGGCGCGGGAAAAGAGTCTTAAGGGTATGCCGATCACCGATCCCATGACCCGCCACCGTGCCGCGCTGCACAAGGAAGCGCAGCATTGGCTGCTGCGCCTGACGTCGGGCGCGGCCACCGTGCAGGATGCGCGCGCGTTCGAGCACTGGTGCGGACAAAGCGCGGCGCACGTGGAGGCATTCGCGGAAACCCGTCGCCTGTGGGAGAACCTGGGCCCGGCCGCGCACACCTGGATGGCCGGCGAACGGACGCGCGCCGCGGCTGCGGCACAACGTGCGACGAATGGACCACGCATGAGCCGCCGTGCCTTTCTCGGTGCGGCGGTGACCGCCTCGGCCGTGCTGGTGGTGGTGCATCCGCCGCTGCAGCTGTGGCCTTCGCTGTCCGACATGGCGGCCGACTATCGCACCGCCACCGGCGAGCAGCGCGAAGTGGATCTGGGCCAGGGCGTCGTGGTGCAGATGAATACGCAGACCAGCATCAACCTGCGCAAGTCGAGGGGACAGCTCACCGGCATCGATCTGCTGCGCGGCGAGATCCAGGTCAAGGCCACCGCGGCGGCGCCCGGCCCGGTGAGCGTCTATGCCGGCGGCGGCCGCATCGACGTGGGCGTGCTGGGCAAATGCAACGTGCGCTGCGATGACGCCGACGTATCGGTCACCGGCCTGGATGGCGCGACCACCCTGCGCTACCGGGGACAAACCGCCGTGCTGCAAACCGCGCAGCGCGCCGATTTCGGCGACGGACGCGTTGCCCAGGTCATGCCGGCAAATCTCGAAGTCACCATGGCATGGCGGCGGCGCGTGCTGATTTTCGACGGCCAGCCGCTGGCCGAAGTGGTGCGCGAAATCAACCGTTATCGCCCGGGCAAGATCATTCTTGCCAATGACGACCTGGGCACGCGCAAGGTGCAGGCGCGTTTCTCGCTCAACCAGCTCGCCGACGTGGCGGCGTTGATCCATGACGCTTACGGCGCCAAGGTCACCTCACTGCCGGGCGGTGTGGTGATCCTGAGTTGAGGCCGGCAAAAAGCGCACATCCTCGCTACGCGCGAATGCGCACCCAAGTCAGAACCCTTCCCCGCAAACCAGCTACTGATCGCTGGACCGAATAAACGACAAGCCCTTGGGCGTCAGCTGCAGCGTCAAGCCGCGCCCGGCTTCGCGCAACGGCTGCACCAGACCCATGGCGAGCAGCCGCGAGGCAATCGAGTCGGGTACGGCCGCGACGCGCCCTTCGGCGATCTTTTCCAGGCCGGCTACTTCATGCTTTTCAAGCTGGATCGCCACGTTCACGGGTGCTTCGTCTCGCAGGCTCGGGATGGCTCAAGCTTGCATCGGCCTATGTGACAAAATCCTGCCCGCTGCGTGAAGCCGGGATGGAGCACGCATGCATGCCATGACAAAAACCAAACGTTTGAAGCGACACGCAAGCACCAGCGGGTTTGCAAGCCACCCCGTTTTGCGCCACATTCCTGTAACGCTGGGTGGGTAGGTGCGATACCGGGGATGAAGAGCAAGCGGGAAAGTGCGCCGCTGGGGGGGCCGGGCATGCCGGCCATCGGGGCACATGACAACACGCAGAGTTTCGAGACATTCCTGCGGGGCCAGTTCCGTGGCCTGCTGCAGTTTTTGCGCGCGCGCACGGCCAGCGAGCAGGATGCCGAAGACGCGGCGCAGGAAAGCATGGCCAAGCTGATGCGTTACCGCGAATCGGAGCCGCCGTCAGCCTGGAAACAGCTTTTGTACAGGATCGCGGTCAACGTGGCGCACGACCAGTACCGCGTCGCGCTCAGCCACCACAACAAGGACCACGTTGCGCTGGATGGCCTGGACATCGCCGCCGGCGAGCACACGCCCGAGCAGCGTGCGCTGTACGACCAGCAGGTGGCGCGGCTGTCCAAGGCGATCCTGGAGCTGCCGCCCAAGTGCCAGCGCGTGTACCTGCTCAAGCGCGTGCACGACCTGAGCCATGCGGAGATCGCCAGCCGCTGCGCGATCTCGGTAAAGATGGTCGAGAAACACCTGGCCACCGCGCTTGCCCAGTTGCGGCGCAAGGTAGGTGATTCGTCGACGGAACCGTTGTGATGAGCATGGACAGGGAAAACACCCACGATCGGATGCAGGCCGGCTCGCCCGACGACGCCGAATACTGGTTCGCGCGCCTGCTCGACCGGCACTGCCCGGCCGAGGAGCGGGCGGCGTTCGAGCGCTGGCGCAGCGCCGATCCGGCGCATGCGGCGGCGTACCGCGAACTGGAACTGCTGTGGAAGCGCAGCGAGGAAGCGACCAAGGACCCGGCCGTGATGGCGGCGGCGTGGCGCGCCTTGCGCCGCGAGCCCGAACCGCGCGCACCGCGGCGCTGGCTGCTGCCGGCCATGGCCGCCGGCCTGGCGGTGCTGGTGGCGGTGATCGCCCTGCCGCGCTGGCTTGCGATGCCAGCCGAGGTGGCTGCCACGCACTACAGCACGGCCGCCGGCCAGCAGCGCGCGGTGCAGCTGGCGGACGGCTCGATGATCCTGCTCGATACCGACAGCGACGTATCGGTGAGTTATAGCCCGCGCACGCGGCGCGTGGACCTGCTGCATGGGCGGGCGCAATTCAGCGTGCAAGGCAATCACGCCTGGCCGTTCGTAGTGCATGCGGGCAGCGGCACCGTCACGGCAGTCGGCACCCAGTTCCAGGTACGCCTTAGCGACGGCGCCACCGACGTGGTCCTGCTGAAAGGCAAGCTGGCCATCGCCACCCAGACGCCGGACGGCGCAACGCAAAGCGCGTCCCTGTTCGGCGGACAAGGCCTGGCGTTCGACGCAAGCGGCCGCATCACGCCGGTGCATCCGCTCGACCTGCAGCAGGCGCAAGGCTGGACGCAAGGCAAGCTGTTCGTGCACGACTGGCGGCTGCCGCAACTGCTGCTGGAGATGAACCGCTACAGCAATACCAAGCTTTCCATCGGCGATCCGTCGCTGCAGAACATCCACATCAGCGGCGTGTTCCGAACCAACGACCAGCAGACCTTCCTGCAACTGCTGCAGCAGGGCTGGGCGATTCGCGCAAAGCGCGTAAGCGATACGCGGATTGTGTTGTTGCGTTAGGGACAATGGCGCTAACTTAAGCGTCATTGCTCCATGGCTCACCACGATTTGCCCCCTCCCCTGCGACAGTAGGGGAGGGTTGGGGTGGGGTTGCTTGTGCTTTAGCGTGCAGCCGAATGTCGCTATGGCTTCTAATAACAAGAAGCAATGTGCCAACGTCAGGCTCTTGCCGCTCGCTACGCTCGCACCCACCCCAACCCACCCTACCTGGCAGGGGAGAGGGTGCATCACTGCGAGCGTCGAGATACACGCTTAAGTTAGTGCCATGGCGTTAGGGATGCTCTGATTTAATCCACCGCAGGCCGCAGCGGCCCTGTGAGTCCGCATAGCTTCGGTCCATCGTCTCGACGATGCGCCAGTCTGCCTTCCTCGCTCCTCAAAGCCGGGTACATCCATGTGCCCTCCCCGCGTGCGCCGATGGCCCTGTGCTCTGCGAACTCACAGAGCCGCCGTGACTACGCTGAATTAATCAGAGCATCCTTAGGGCGTTTGCGTGCTTGCATATTGACGCCCTCGCTGTGCCCACATCCGGCGCACCGGCTCGCGCAGCCGCAAGCATGGGCGTTCCACCATGTAATGAAGCGCCGCGCCAACTGCGAGCACCGCTGCCATGTAGATCAGCGCCGTCCACATGCCGTGCCCGTCCACCCATGCAGCAAAACGCCCATGGAGTTGCCCGTAGACCATCTTGTGAGTCAGATAGAGGCTGTACGACGCGGCTGCAAACCATCCCGCACCTGGGATTCGAATGCCTGCCATCACGCCACGTTCGCTCGCGGCTCCCGCTACCAGCGCTGTCATGGCCAGCGCGAGTACCGGGTAGCCAAACACGTTGGCAGCCGGGCCAAACCGCTGCTGTCCCGCAAAACCCCACATGCACAAGCCGATGAGCAGTACGCCGACGATCGACGCCGCATTCGCATGGCGTTCGATCCACGCCCACCCTCGCGTGCGATAGCAACGTGCGGCAGCTAGCGCAACGCCGCCGAGCAGATCGTCCAGGCGCGCGTACGTTGGGTAGTACAGGAAACGCAAATACGCATCGCTGCTGCTGGCCTGGACGGGTTTAACAAGGTGCATCCACAGCCAGGCGCGAAGCAATATTCCGCCTATGACCAATGCCGCGATGACGATGGCTCCGCGCCATCGTCGACCTGTACGTACCAGCACAAGCGCGAGTAGCGGGAACAGCAGATAGAACTGCTCTTCCACACACAATGACCATGCGTGCGAAAAGGAAGCGCGGCCTGGATCAATGAAAAGATTGAGCGTGTAGGTAAGGAACTGCCACAGCGGCATCATGCCTGTTTGTTCGCGCATGGAAGGCCACGCGACATAGATAGCCAGGACCACACAGTAGGCAGGCAAGGTCCGAAAGCCCCGCCGGAGATAGAAATCGACGAAATCCACGCCACCGCGCGAAACGAGGGCATGGAAGACCTGCGACCCGATCAGGAAGCCCGACAGCGCAAAGAACAAGTCCACGCCCATCCAGCCACTCCAGCGCAGGACACCGCCGCCCATGTATCCGGCGATATAGCTGTGAAATGGCATCACCCACAGGACGGCAACCGCGCGCAGCAGATCCAGCCCAGGTTTTCGTTCCATGATCTCCCCTCTTTTATCGCCCGGCCGGCGCGGTGGTTTCCGCGCACCCCGCGATCGCCATAGCTTGCTCGGCATTTATGGCGTTGTTCTGGCGCAGAGGCAGCCCACCGATGGAGCGTCGCCGGTCGGCGGCAGGCCCTGTTGACCAGATAACGATCGTTATGTAACCATCATCACATCACGACCGTTATTTCATTTGATCGTGATGCTGGCTTGACTGACCATATGAACAAGGAGTTGCTCAAATGCCGATTTTAGTCGAGGTATCCCAGGGCCTTCTCAGCGCGGAAGGCGAGCGTGAAGTGTTCCCCGAAATTGCGGCGGCGCTGCTGGAAGCGCACGGCCTGACCGGCAATTCGTTCATGACACCGAACGTTATCGGCCATCTGAGCGTGAAGCCGGAGGCGGAATGCTTTGTAGGCGGCAAGCCGCAGTCGCTTGCGGTCGTCGAGGTGACCGTGCCGGCGATCACCTTTCCGAATGCCGACGTGGCGCAGAAGTTCATCGGCGATGTCACCGACATCATCGACAAATACAAAGCGGCGGCACACCCGCGCGAGCGCACCTACGTGGTGGTGAAGCACGCCGTCGACGGCCCCTGGGGCATCGGCGGCAAAGCCTATTCGAACGACGAGCTGGGCGCGGCGATCCAGCAAGCCGCCGCAGCGTAAGGTGCCACCGGCAGGAAGACTACTTTTTCTTCCTGGCTTTTTTCGGTGCGGCGCCGGTCGGCAACAACGCATGCAAGGCGCTGTCGGCAATCCTCTGCGCCAGCGCCTTGCTCGAAACCGCACGGGCCATGGTGACCGCGCCCGTCAGTAGCGCAAGCGCGGCATAGGCGGATTCCTCGTCGGGCGGTGCAATGGGCGACGGCGGCCCCGCCGCGATGGCTTTGGCAATGCCGCGCAGTTCCTTTTCGAATTCGCCGCGAAGGGATTCGTCATCCAGGCGAGCGACTTCGGGCGGCAAGCTTTGCAAGGCGCAGCTTTCCGCCAGCTGGCAGGTGCGCTTGGCCGTCAGGTAGAACCGCACGAATTCCGGCCACCAGGCGGCGCCATGCTCGGCCTGCAGCCGCAGCACGCCATCGTGCAATTCGTGCATGCCTTGCAGTATCGACGCACGAAACGCGGCTTTCTTGGAATCGAAGTGCACGTAGAAGGCACCGGACGTCATGCCCGCTTCCTTGGCCAGGCCATCGACCCCAATGCCGCCATAGCCGCCGCGCCGGAATCCGCGGCCGGCAGCCTCCACAATGCGTTGGCGCGTAAGCTTCTTTTGCTCTTCTCTATCGACCATGGTGGAAGAATCGTTTCGACACGAAATGCTTCGACGCGATTTATAGCATAGCGATCGTTATCCAATGTGATCGTAGCGATGTCGTGCTGCGCTTCATGCCCATTCGTCCGCGACATATGGCGCAAGCTCCGCGCCAGCTTGCAGCTGTCAGGTAGGGTTGTCTTGTTCGCACCCGTCTTAACCATCGGCGACGCTGCAATACGGTTGGCGTGGAGGGATCGAGGGGACGCAACCGTTGGAACGTTCTTCCAGCGCGCCGGGCATTGCTGTGAATCTACCTGCCGCACGCGCGGCTCACTCATCGCATGGGGCTTGCGAGCCGCATCGGCTTCGTTTTGCCCTAAAAAATTCGAGGGAGTTCATACATGTCGAACCGTTCCGGGCTTTTGGGGGTACGTCCACTGCTGTTGCCGGCGGCCTTGTCGCTGGCTTTGCTGTGCACCGCGCATGCGGCCGGCACGCGCGTGGGCACGCGCACGCATGCCGGCATACAGAACACCGGCAGCAAGTTTTCCACGCTGGTGATGACCGGGCATCCTTCCATCGACAGCACGCAGGTCGCGCCGCTGGAAGCGAGCAAGCCGCTGCATGTGGAAGTCAGCCTCAATCTGCGCAACGTCGATCAACTGCAGGGTTTTCTTGCCTCGGTGAACCAGCCGGGCAGCGCCAATTACCATCACTTCCTGACGCCCGCACAGTTCACGGCGCAATATGCGCCGACCGATGCGCAAGTACAGGCGGTGGTGGCGCACCTGCAGGCATCCGGCTTTCACAACATCAAGGTAGCGTCGAACCATCTGCTGATTTCGGCGGACGGCACCGCGGCCAACGCGAACGCGGCCTTCAACGCCACCATGAAGACTTTCCGCTTCAAGGGCGAAGCGCACTACGCCAATGCCACGGACGTGACCGTGCCGCAATCGCTCGGCGGCATCGTCGACGGCGTGCTGGGCTTGCAGGATTACGCCAAACCGCATGTGATGTCGCACCGGATCAGCCGCGACGCCATCACCACGCAAGCCGCGGCCGGCGTGACCGGCCACAATCCCACCGACTTCCCGCAGATCTACGACGTCGGCAGCACACCCACGGCGTCCAACACGGTGGTCGGCATCATCACCTGGGGCGACATGACCCAGACGATCAGCGATCTCAACCGCTTCACCAGCAGCGCCGGCCTGGCCACGGTGAACACCAAGACGGTGGCTGCAGGCAGCGGCACGCTCGCCAACGACGGCGATCCGTCGGAATGGGATCTGGACAGCCAGGACATCGTGGCGATGTCCGGCGGCGTGAAGCAGCTGGTTTTCTACGCCGCGATCAACGGCGATGCGCAGGACAGCCAGTTGACCGACGCCGCCATCACCGCGGCCTACAACAAGGCCGTGACGGATGACGTGGCCAAGGTGATCAACGTATCGCTGGGCGAAGACGAAACGGCAGCGAACAATTCCGGCACGCAGGCCGCGGACGACAAAGTGTTCGCGCAAGCCGTTGCGCAGGGCCAGACCTTCTCGGTCTCCTCGGGCGATGCCGGCGTGTACCAGTGGTCCAGCGATCCCACCGAGGGCGCGCCGGGTTACGTCGCCAATGCCAGCGGCACGGTGCAGATCGATCTCAGCCATTACGGCGTGAGCGAGCCGGCCTCGTCGCCCAACGTGGTCGCGGTCGGCGGCACCACGCTGAGCACCAACGGCAACACCACCTGGGCCGGCGAGACGGTGTGGAACGAAGGACTTGCCGCGGTCAATCCCAGCAATGGCGACAACAACCAGCGCCTGTGGGCGACCGGTGGCGGCGTGAGCCTGTTCGAGGGCGCGCCGGCATGGCAGACCTCCGCGCTGGGTTCGTCGGTGACCAAGCGCCAGGTGCCGGACGTGGCCTTCGACGCGGCCTCGAGTTCCGGCGCGCTGATCGTGATCAACGGCCAGGCCAACCAGCAGGTGGGCGGCACCAGCCTCGCCTCGCCGCTGTTCGTGGGTTTGTGGGCGCGCGTCGAATCGGCCAACAACAACAGCCTGGGCCTGCCGACGCAAAACATGTACGCCTACTTCCCGAAGGACGCCACGCCGCTGCATGACGTCACGTCGGGCAACAACGGTTACAACGGCTATGGCTACAAGGCGGCCGCCGGCTTCGACAACACCACCGGCTGGGGCAGCCTCGACGTGGCCAAGTTCAACGCCTACGTCACCAAGTATTGGGGCGGCTCCGGCAGCGGTGGCGGCAGCAGCGGCAACCCGGTGGCCAACTTCACCGACACGGTGAACGGCCTGGCGGTGAGCTTCACCAACAGCTCCACCGATACCGGCGGCACGATCAGTTCGTATGCCTGGAATTTCGGCGACAACAGCACGTCCACCGCCGCCAGCCCCAGCCACACCTATGCAGCGGCCGGCACGTACACCGTTACGCTCACCGTCACGGACAGCACCGGCGCCACCAATACCAAGTCCGCATCGGTCACGGTCAGCAGCGGCGGCGGCGGCACGGGCGGCGTGTTCAGCAGCGGCAAGCAGGTGGTGATCAACGACAACGCCACCATCACCAGCAGCATCGCGGTGAGCGGGCTGTCCGGCAATGCACCTGCCACGCTGAAGGTACACGCCAGCATCACCCACAACTGGTCGGGCGACCTGACCATCGAACTGGTGGCGCCGAACGGCGCTTACGCCGTGCTGCAAAACCCCGACTACGGCGATGACGGCAACATCAACACCACCTGGACGGTAAATGCCTCATCGGTGCCGGCCAATGGCACGTGGAAGCTGAAGGTGATCGACAACGATCCGCAGTATTACGGCGACTACGGCACGCTCAACAGCTGGAGCCTTACCTTCTGAAGCTGAGTTTTGGCGCGCAGGGATGCGTGCCATGGTTGATGTTTCGAAGAGAAGCGGATTGTCTGGTGCGGCACAAGTCCCTTCCCTGTGACAGTACCTGATAAACGCCGAATCTCGGTTCGCCGGATCTGCTCCCTCCCCTACTTCGCAGGGGAGGGAGCCATGCGTCGCGTAACTGAGATATAGCGCCAATCAGGTACTCCTCAGAACCTGCCCCGGACTTGATGCGGGAAAGGGAACGCATCCCGGCAAGCGCCAGATGCACGCTTTAAGCCCCCTTGCCCTATTATCGAATCGCCCGGACATGCGGGCGGGGATAGGTCCCTTTGCGGGGATGGGACGGGGAGGCTGAAGAGCGGAATGCGCGGGCGTGGTGGGGGACGGATGCTGCGGCTTCGCTTGCCGCGCATCGTGGGTGAGATTGGCGTGCCTGCCTCGCTGCTTCGCCACGTCCTGGCCTGCGTACGCCCGCTCTTGCTGGGTGGCATGGCGGTGGTGGGCACGCCGGTGCTGGCCGGCCCGTCCGCAGCGAAGGCGCATACCTATGCCGTCGCCGCCGGTCCCTTGCGCAATGCCCTGGATGCACTCGCCGCACAAGGCGATATCCAGCTCGTCTACGATCCGGCCCTGGTGGAGGGCAAGCACACACGCGGCGTATCCGGGCGCCTGCTGCCGGCAGATGCGTTGAGGCAGTTGCTGGACGGCAGCGGCCTGGGTTGGAAGGCCATCAACGCCGCCACCTTCGTGCTGCAGCCCGCCACCGGCTTCCAGCTGCCGCCGCCCGATACGGGCATCGCGTTGAAAGCCATCGACAAGCCCAGGACGCTCGGCACGGTCACCGTCAGCGGCTCGCTGATCGGCAATGCGAACATCCAGACGGCCACGCCCACCTTCACGATTTACGCCGACGAGATTCGCGCGCGCGGTTTCAGCAACCTGCCGGACGCGCTGCAGAATTCGGTGCTGGCCACCGGCTCGATCCAGGGCCCGCAAGCAGCGCGATCGTTTACCCAGGGCGCGCAGCCGGTCAGCCTGTTCGGGCTGGGGCCGCAGTTCATGCTGATCCTGCTCGACGGCAAGCCGGTGGCGAACTTCGGGCAGCTCTACAACGGCAGCATCAACTTCACCAGCGTGGCGAATTTTCCGGTGGCGCTGATCGACCATATCGACGTGATGCCGGGCGGCGCGTCGTCAATCTACGGTTCGCAAGCGATCGGGGGGGTGATCAACATCGTCACCAAGTCGCATCTGCAAGGCGGCGAAGTGTCGGTACGCGTGGGCGGCTATTCGCAGGGCGGCGGCGCCAACCAGCGCATCAGCGCTGCGTACGGGCATGACGCCGGCAAGTGGCACGTGCTCGGCGCCTTCGAATTCGACAATGCCTCGCCGATCTGGGGCTATCAGCGCGCCTTGACGGCCCGCGACAACGTGCCGGGACTGCAGGCTGCCGTGCTCGACTACGGCACCGCGCACACGTACACGGGCGAGCCGTTGGGCAATCTGACGCCGCCCCAGGGTTGCGCCAGCCAGCTGTTCGGCGGCAGCACGATGCCGTTCGCCGCGCAGCCGCCCAGCCCGCCGGGCATTTATTGCGGTTCGCGCAAGGCGGACGGCTATACCACCTACAGCAATCAGCTGCGCAACATGGATGGCATGCTCAAGCTCGCCGACCAATTGTCCGAGCAGGTGCGGCTGTATGGCGATGCGATGGTGAACTGGCAGCAGCAACGCTGGTTCTACGGCGTGGGCGACTGGTCGTCCGACGACGCTCCGCACCAGCTGATCGGCGACGCGGCCACCGGTCACTATGTGTACTTCGAGAAGGCCTTCGCGCCGGAAGAGATGCCCGGTGGCGTGGCGGGGCAAATGGTGCGCCAGAACGACCTGCTCTACCAGGCCGACCTCGGCGCCAATGGAAGCTGGGGCGATTCGGGCTGGAACTGGGACATCTATTACTTGCGCACCGGCGATCGCACCCGCGTGGTCGAACCCTTGTGGATCAAGTCGAAGATCGATGCGTTCTTCGGCGGCATGCTCGGGCCGGTCGTCGGCGTCGATCCGCAGGCCGGCGTGAATCTCTATCACCCCGACTATCCGGCTTTCTTCCGCGCCATCACGCCGGCGCAATATGCAAGCTTCACCCAGGGCGTCGACGAATTCAGCAACACCTGGATCAACGACACGCGCGCCACGCTCAGCAATGCAGCGCTGTTTGCGCTGCCCGGCGGCGATGCGGGATTTGCCGTGCTCGCCGAGGGCGGCAGCGAAGCGTGGCACCAGCCGATCAATCCGCTGTTTACGCAGGGCGATATTTTTGAACACGCGGCCACCGGCGGCGGCGGACAGCGCCTGCATGCCGCCGCTGCGTTCGAGCTGAACCTGCCGCTGCTCAAAGCGTTGACGCTGGACCTGTCCGGCCGCTACGACTACTACGCCAACGACCGGGGCGACAACAACCGCAAGTTCACCTACAAGACGGGCGTGGAGTATCGGCCACTGGACAGCTTGCTGCTGCGGGGCAATTACACCACCTCGTTCAAGGCGCCGGACCTTGCATCCATCTATCTGGGCCCGACGGATTTCTACGCGCTCGCCACCGACTACTACCAGTGTGCGCAGGCGCACAGCGCCACCTGCGGCGCGGCGTACCAGTACTACATCCGGGGCATCACCCTGGCCAATGCCGGGCTGCAGCCGACGTCCGCACAAAGCTGGACGACCGGCCTGGTGTGGTCGCCGCTGGATGGCCTCGATCTCAGCCTGGATTACCTGCACATCGCCATCCAGAACGAAGTGGTGCAGCAGGACGTGGACCTGCTGCTGCGCACCGATGCGCAATGCCTGCTCGGCCAGCTCGACGCCGATTCGGCCGCATGCCGCACCGCACTCGGCCAGGTGCAGCGCCAAGGCCAGCACGGGCCGATCAGCAGCGTCACCACCTATTACGCAAACCTTGCCAACGAGGCGACCCGCTCGATCATGGGCAGTGCGCGTTATCGCTTCGCGCTCTTCCACGCAGGCACGCTCACGCTGCAGCTGGACTACAACAACATGCTGCATCACAGCTACCAGATCGAAGCTGGCCAGGCGCCGATCAACGAGCTTGCCAACGCGCAATACAGCACGGAGTTCAAGAGCATCGCCAACGGCAGCCTCACCTGGACCAGCCCCGCCGGACACTGGAGCGGCACGCTGTACGGGCATCGCTACGGGCCATCGCCCAACTATGCCGCCACCCTGGTCGGCATCGGCGCACCCGGCGCGGCGCGGCTGTCGCCGTGGATCACCTTCAACGCCAGCGCCACCTTCCGGCCCACCCGCAGGCTGGCGCTGTCGTTGCTGGTCAACAACATCGCCAACAAGATGCCGCCGAGCGACGCGGGCAACGTGCTGTATCCGTACTTCAACAACGACAACTACAACATCTACGGACGTGAATTCATGCTGCAGGCCGATTGGCGGCTGGGTAGCGAAGGGCGATAACGGACACGGCGCGTCACCTTTTGCACGTCATCACTGCAAGTCTGAATGGGCCTTGCCGTCAGCAACGTGAAAGTTGTGATGGAAAGCCTGCATTTCCGGATAGCTGGCCGTCTCTAGCACCTGGCAAAGGCCCGTCTTAACAAGCAGTTGGCATCTTCAGGACTGCATTGGCAGCCTGGCATGGCGCATGCATTCGCTTGGGCGCCAACGGCGCATGGCGATGAATCAGGGGCATTGCCCTGCGCCGTTGGCAGTCTCCGGCGCCGCTCGCCAGGCGCCGGGATCGACCGCCACACCGGACAAGCTGCCATGCTGTTGCTATACACCTGCTATCGACGTTACTTCTTTCTTGGCGGCGTCCTGCTGACGTTTTTCCTGTACGCGATGTTGCTGACCGCACAGGGCATGGCGGCTCCGCGTTTCGTGATCGACCCCGCCATGGGCGGCATCAAGCATGCGAACAGCTTCGGCTTGCGCAAGCTCAGCGACGTGCTGGCAGGGCGCAAATATGCGGTGCTGACCTTCGACGACGGCCCCTACGGCCAGGGCGTGGACGAGCAGATCCTGGCAACGCTGCAAAAGCACCATGCGCATGCGGTGTTCTTCCTGGTGTGCAGCCGCATCAACGACGCTACGCGTGGCGAGCTGGCCAAGTTCGAGAACGTGGGCGATGTGATCGGCAACCACACCTTCGATCATCCGAACCTGGCGAAACTTTCGCAGCCGGCGATCAGGGACCAGATCGAACGTTGCAACCAGCGCATCGCCGAGGTGACCGGCAAGCGCCCCGGCTATTTCCGGCCGCCGTTCGGTTCGACCACGCCGGCGGTGGCCGAGGTGGCCAAATCGCTCGGCATGCAGCAAGTGCTGTGGAACGCGAACAGCGAGGACAGCTGGCTCAAGCAGCCGCAACAGATCGAAGACTTCAGCCTGGCGCAGACGGAAGACCAGTCCATTCTGCTGATGCATGAAAAACCGATCACCGCCGGCATGCTGGACGACCTGCTTACGCAGCTGGAGCAGCGCGGTTTCCAGTTCGTGCTGCCGGATCAGTTGTCGGATAAGACCGCGATCAACTGAGGCCCAGCATCGCTTTCCGCATGGCGACGTTGGGGTTCGCTTGCGCTCACCGCCAACCTACGGCGAGAGCATCCCTAGCGCCATTGTCCCTAGCGCGGCACGCGCAGCGAGGAGTGACGCAATGCGTCTTCATGCTGCACTTCGTCGTGAGCCGCGATTTCGGCCATGTCCAATGCGCTGTGATGAGGCCCATGCATGCCGCCCGGCGGGTTGGCGGTGTCCGTACTGCCTTCCTGGTTGATGTGGGTGTCGGCATTGGGCTTGGTGGTCATGCGAGGCTCCTGCGAAGGTCCGCCTATTGTTGCATGGGCTCGGCGGCTTGCAGATGTTGCATCACGGTGGCTGCGAACCGGCTCAAGGGACAGTCGTAGCCCGGCGCCGAGGTGCTGCAGCCCGGTATGAAAATAGGCGCCAGCAGCGGCGGATGCGCGGTGTCCAGCTCGGTGCGGTTGCGCATCTGCGCCATGCTCTGGCTGACGTAGTAGGCACGCACTTCGCCCTCGCCATCGCGGCTTTGGCGCAGCTCGAACACCAGCGCGCCGCCTACCGGCACGGGATCGACAGGCTGTTCGGGCAACAGCCAATGCAGGTCGAGCAGGCCGGCCAGGGTTTCGATGTTGGTGTCATGGCCAAGCAGAAACATCAGCTTGGTCTTGGCCGTGCCGATGGCCGGCGCGTCCTGCTTCGACCCGGCCGCCTGTTGCAGGGTGGCGAGCAGGCGTTGGGCCAGGTGGCCGGCGTAGGCGCGCGCAACCGTCGGGGTGCGCAAGCTGATGTCCACATAGTTCGAATGCAGCCCCAGCAGCTGGCCCAACTGCAGCGGCGTGAGGCGGCCCCACGCCACCTTCGGCATCGGCATGCCTTCGACGTATTCCAGGTACATGTCTTCGGCCAGCGAGCTGGCGTTGTGCAGCGGCGACTTGACGCTGAGCAAGGCATCGCCGTGGCCCGGTTCCACCGCCGCAGGCTGATCCATCAGCCATTTCTTGCCCGGGATCTTGCTTGCATCGCATTGGCCCGGCGCGCATGCCATCAGCACGCTTTGCATCGCGTCGATCAGACCGGCGTTGGCCGATGCCATGCGCGAGGCGTCGCTGCCGATGCGGCCCAGTACCGCGGCCTGGGCCTGCATGCGCTCGTCCGCCGAGGCACTGGAAAAGTCATGCGCAAACAACGCATCCGCGCCTTTTCTTGGCGCGGCCTGGATGTTCACCTTGCACTGCGGATCGAAGCCTTCCATCAGCCCGTGGGCGGATTCCAGCGTGCGCTGCTCGTCATCGGCCAGCACATACAGGGTGGAACCCAGGCAGCCCGTCGGCGGCAACAAGCCGGCCTGCGTGTAATGGACGCGATACCAACGGCCCATGATCGCCATCAGCTGCTTGCCGTGCGGCGTGAGATAGCCCGGCGGCACCGGCCACGCCGGCCACGCGTCGCGGGCGTACTCATTCAAGCGTGCAGGTTCCGATGTGGGTGAACGCACGCCATGACGGCTCAGCACGATCACCAGGCGCAACTCGCCCGGTGGCGCCTGCCCGGCGTGCGCCGCCGGCATCAGCAGGCAGGCCAGCAGCAAACACCAGGCTTTGCGGATGCGCACGCGTGTCTTCATGCTGGCGTCGCGGTGCGCATCACAGGTGGATGCGCACGCCGGCGGTAAAGGTCTGGTCGTAGAACTCGCGCTGGATGGGACGGTTGTTGTTGGCGGTTTCGGTAAAGCGCAGCTTGGTGTTGGTGAGGTTCTTGGCGCCGAAGTACAGCGAGAACGTGTCGTTGAACGCATAGCTCGCGCCGAAATCCAGCGAGGTGCGCGCCGAGGAATATTGATCGGCGTAGATGCTCGCCGGCGTGCCGTCGGCGTTGGTGTAGAGCGGACCGCCCAACGCGAAGATGTTCTTGCTTTCGTAATAGGCACCCAGGTCCAGGCGCAGGCCGCGGTATTCGTAGGTGAGCGCGAAGTTGGCGGTATCGCGCGACGTCGACGGCAGCATCGAGTACACGCCGGGATGGATCTCGATGCGTGAATCGACATAGGTGAAGTTGGTATTCACGCCCAGCCCGCCGAGCGCGCCGGGCAGCCAGCGGAAGCGGTCGACATAGGCCAGCTGCAGGCCGCGGGCGAAGGCGGAGGAAATGTTTTCGTAGCTGCTGAACGTGACCAGCGTGCCCGGGGCGAACACGTCCAGGGCGCCGATCGGGTTGTTGATCGTCTGCACCGATGCCAGCGGCACGATGTAGTCGGTCAGCTCCTTGTCGAAGAAACCGGCGTACGCCAGTCCACCTTCCGGCAGGTAATACTCGAAGGAGGCATCGATGTTGTCGCTGTACGTCGGGCGCAGCGACGGATTGCCTTGCGAGACCGTGTCGTTGACGTCGTCCACCTGGGTGGAGGGCGTTACTTGCTGGAAGCCGGGACGCGCGATGGTCTTCGAATACACCACGCGGCCGATCATGTCCGGCTGGAAGCTGTATTTCAGCTGCAGCGAGGGAAACGCGTTGCCGTAGTTGCGCTGGACGATGTTGGGCGAATAGCTGACCAGGTTGCCATTGTCGGTCACCACGTTCAGGCCTTCATAGCGCGCCCGCGTCGCCTCGTAGCGCACGCCGCCGAGAATGCTCAGCTTGTCGACCGGCTGGAACTGGTATTCGGCGTAGCCGGCGAAGATGTTCTCGCGATCGCGGCCTTGCGATTGCAGGTCGGACAGAAAGTCGTTGGCGGCATTTTCGACGAACGCGCCAGGGTTGCTGTTCAACAAGCCGATGATGGTCTGCGGATGGATCAACGGACCGATGTCGTAGTGGCCATCGTAATAGATGATCGGCCCGCCTTGCACGGCATCGGACAGCGCCAGCGCCGGCGGGTTGTAGTCGTAGCTTTCCTGCGCGTTGTGACGGCTGCGCAGGCGCGCGTTCACGCCGAACTTTATGAATTCGTCGGTGCTGGACGATATCCAGTGCGTCGGCACGGTGACGTTGTCGCCGAGGCTGTATTCCTGGTCGTGATCGTGCTCGGTGCCGGCGCTGAAGTCGCTCAGCGTGTAGCCGCTGGGATTGGCGGGGTTCTGTCCCTGCACGACGCTGTAGCTGGGGTAATTCGGCCGGGTGATGTTGTCGTAGGCCACGATCGCCTGGCCGGAGCCGTCGGGATTGCCGGGATTCGGGCTGCCGTTCACGAACGTCGAGTTGTAGTTGTACGGCATGTTGTACGAGCCGATCGACATTGCCAGGTGATAGTCGGTGCGCCAGCTGTGGAAATCGTTCTGGCCGCCGATCATCGCCACGCGCGAGTCGATGGTTTCCTTTTCGTGCTGGTTGCCGCGTTGATAGGCGGCATCATCGACCAGGCCATTCGGATTGCCGGGATCGGCCACCGGGGCGCCAGCGAAGTTGAGGATCAAATTGTCGCGGCTCTTGCGCTCGGTGTAGCCGGCGTCGAAGTAGCGCGCGTACCACTTGTTGTCTTCATTGGGCTGGAAATCGAATTCCACGCCGTAGCCCAGGCGCGAGCGCTGGTAGTTGTAGTAACGCTGGTCCAAGGCCGCAAACGCCTTGTCCGGCACGCCGGCACCCTGCTGGTCGAGGTAACCGGCTTCCACGTCGTCGATGCCGCGATGGTCCTGGTAGTAGTTGACCGTACCGATAAGGGTGAACGGCTTGTCGTTGGCGCTGGGGCCGAAGCGCAGGCCGCCGGTCATGGCGTAGTCGTGGATCGGCGTGTCGCGCAGGTTTTCCAGGCCGGTGCCCAGTTGCAGGTCGATGAACTGGTCCTTGTCCTTGGGCATCTGCTTGGAGCTGATTTCGATGGTGCCGCCGAGCGCCTCGGCATCCTGTTCGGGCAGGTTGGTGTTGGTGACGGTGAGCGAGCCGACCAGGCCGGCGGGAATCGCATCGAACGCCACCGCGCGGCCGCCGCCGCTGGGCGTGGCGACGTTCGTCGGCATCATGCGCACGCCGTCGAAGGTGGTGCTGTTGAGATCGGCGTCCAGGCCGCGGATGTTGACGAAGCGGCCTTCGCCGGTATCGGTTTCCAGCGATACGCCAGGGAGGCGGCGCACCGCTTCGCCGGCGTTGACGTCCGGCAGACGCTCGACGGCGGCCTGCGGCTGCACGAAGATCATGTTCGGCGCCTGCTGTTGCTGCGCGCGCGCCAGTTCGTCCGGCGTGGCCGCCGCGTATACCCGTACCTGGTTGAGCGATGTCACGTCGCTGCCTACGACGAAGTTCTCGACCGCCGGCTTGCGCTCCTGCACGGTGACCTGCCGCTCCAGCTCGCCCTGCCCCGGCACGCTGATCACCAGCGTATAGACGCCCGGCGCCACGTCGGCAAGGCTGAAATTGCCGTTGCGGTCGGTGGTGACGGTGCGTTGCGCCTCACGCAGCTGCACCTGGGCACCGGCGACCGGCGCATGGGTGGCGGCCGCCTCCACGTGACCGCTGACGCCGCTGGGCGCCGCCAGCGCCACCATCGGCATCGCCAGCACCATCGAACCCAAGGCCATACGGCAAGCGCGTGCAAGAGACATCGTTTTTCCTCGCTGTTGACTGCGCGCAGGTAGTTCTCACCCAGAACGACCTACGCAAGTCCCCACCGTAGGCGGGCGCGATGACAGCGAGAATGCAGGGAGTTTACGAATTCGTGAGCTTGCGACTGCCAACAGCACATCGCAAGCTGGGATGAATCGCGTTTTCGAGGATGTGTCTGGCGGCGTAGGGGTTCGGTTACGCCTCACCGCCAACGAGGACCCGTGTCCTTACTTTTGCGCCAACTGCTCGGCCGACCAGCCACCGCCCAGCGCACGGATCAGCTGCACGCTGGCACGCAGGCGTTGCGTATCCAGATCGAGCAGGCCGCGCTTTTCCTGCAAGGCCACGGTCTGCGCCTGCACTACGTCCAGATAGCTCACCGCGCCGTGCTTGTACTGGCTCATCGACAGATCCAGCGCGTGCTGTGCGGCGTCGGCGGCATCCTTTTGATTGGCGCTGGCGGTGCCCAGATGGTCGAGCAGGGCGAGGTTGTCCTGCACCTGCTGGAAGGCGTTCAGCACCACGCCGCGATAGCTGGCGCCGGCTTCATCGGTCTTGGCCTTGGCCGCCTGGATGGTGGCTTTGCGGTAGCCGCCGTCGAAAAGATCCAGCGCCAGCGTCGGCCCGAGCGCCCAGATGCGATTGCCCGCGGTGAGCAAGTTGGCCCAGCCGGTGCTTTGGTAGCCGGCCTGCGCATTGAGCGTGAGCGAGGGAAACCATGCCGCACGCGCGACGCCGATATCGGCATTGGCGGCGGCGACCCGGCGTTCTGCCGCCGCCACATCGGGGCGGCGCTGCAGCAAGGTGGAGGGCACATCGAGCGGCACCACCGGTACCGGGATCGTGTCCGTGCGTGCCGGCAAGCTGAAGGTGGCGGCGTTCTCGCCGACCAGCACGGCGATGGTGTCCTGCATGAGGGCGCGCTGGCCGAGCGTCTGCGACCACTGCGAGCGCGCATCGGAAAGCTGCGTCTGCGCGCGCGATACGTCGAGGCCGGACACGATGCCGCCACCGTGCAAGGTCTGCGTGAGTTTCAGCGCTTTCTCGTAGGCCTGGATGGTCTGCTGCAACAGCGCGATCTGCTGATCCAGGCCGCGCAGCTGCATGTAGCTGTCGGCCAGCGCGGCTTGCAGGCTCAGTTGTGCGGAGGCGAGATCGGCTTGCGCGGCCAGCGCGTTGTCACGCCCGGCTTCGATGCTGTTGCGCACGCGGCCCCACAGGTCGACTTCATAACTGGCCTGCGCGCCGACGGTGTAGGCGTTGTAGTCGGCCGGCGCGGAAGGGTTGCGCGCGGGCGGCGCGTGATCGGACTGGCGTTGACGCGTGCCTTCGCCAAACGCGCCGACCTGCGGGAACAGCCCGGCGCGCGCCTGCGCCGCAAACGCCTGCGCTTGCCGGTAGTGGGCGAGCGCGGCAGCCAGGTCGGCATTGTTCGCCAGCAACCTGGTTTGCAGTGCATCCAGATCAGAATCGCCGTACAGCTGCCACCAGTTTTCGCGCGGCAAGCGATCGGAAGGTTGCGCCGCCACCCACGGGCCGACGTTGCGATACGCCTGCGCCGGCGGCGTGGCCGGCGGTTGATACGCCGGCGCCAGCGAACAGCCGCCCAGCGCGGCGGCCATCACCACGGCAAGAAGGAACTCAGGCTTTTTCATGCGGCTTGGCTGCTGCGTCTTCGGTGGCAAGCTTCACGTCATCGTTGGCGAGCTTTACGACGTCGCCGTCCTTGATGCCGTCCGGCGGGCTGTCGATCACGCGGTCATCGGCGCTGAGGCCGCTGCCGATCGCCACGGTCTTGCCGTAGTCGAACAGGATGCTCACGGTCTTGAAGGCCACTTTGTCACCCGCGCCCACGGTCGCCACGCGCAGGCCCGCCTTGTCGAAAATCAGCGAACTGGCCGGCACGCGCAGCGCGGTGCCATCCACCGGCAGATGGAAACGTACATGCGCGAAACCGCCGGGCATGAGCTGGTTGTCGGCGTTGTCCACCTGCAACTGCACCAGGGTGGTGCCGGAAGTGGTGTTGACCGCATTGGAGGTAGCCACCACCTGCGCATGGAATTCGCGGCCCGCATATTCCGGCACGCTGAGCACCGCCTGGCTGCCGGGGCGGATCGACGGCCCGTAGCGCTGCGGCACCTGCACGTAGACGCGCAACTTGTGGATGTCCGACACCACGAACAGTTCCGGCCCGGTACCGCCTCCTGCATTGATCAGCGCGCCGACGTCGGTGTCGCGCGCCGTGACCACGCCGTTGAACGGCGCGACGATGCGCGCAAACGCCTTGGCCGCCACCAGGCGATCCACGTTCGCCTGTGCGGATTTCATCTGCGCCAGCTTGGCGGCATAGTCGGCAGTGCGCTGGTCCACGTCCTGTTGCGCCACCGAATCGCTGCCCAGCATCGCCTGCCAGCGTTTCGCCGTGACCGCGGCCAGGTCGGCGTTGGCCTTGGCGCTGGCGAGTTCCGCGCGCGCCTGCTGCAGTTGCTGATCCAATTCGGGCGTGGAGATTTCGCCGAGCAGTTCGCCGGCTTTCACCGGCGTGCCGATATCGGTCTTCCAGCTTTTCAGGTAGCCGCTCACCTGCGCGTAGATCGGTGCGCGCACATACGCCTGCAGCTGGCCGGGCAGGTCCAGCACCGGGCCGGATGTGCTCGGCGCCGGCGCCACCACGCTGACGGTGGGCACGGCTTGTTCCTGCGTCCAGGTCTTCAGGCTGTTCGCTTGCGTTGCGCGGGTAACCAGGCCGATCACCACGATGGCTGCCAGGATGCCGGCAATCACGATGCCGCTGAGGCGCAAGCCGCGCCTGGACAGTTGTTGCGACGGACGGATGCTTGCTTCAGACGACATAGCCAGGTTCTCCGGAAGCGCGAATGGCTTTGGACGCGTGGCGTCCATGGATGATGCTGAACACCACGGGCACGAACAGCAGCGTCGCGCAGGTGGCGAAAATCAGGCCGCCGATCACCGCGCGGCCGAGCGGTGCGTTCTGCTCGCCGCCCTCGCCCAGCCCCAGCGCCATCGGCGCCATGCCGATGATCATCGCCAGCGCGGTCATGCAGACAGGACGGAAGCGGGTGAAGCCGGCTTCGAGCGCGGCCAGCGTGGCGTCGCCGTGCTCGGCCAGGCGCTCGCGGCAGAAACTCACCACCAGGATCGAGTTGGCGGTCGCCACGCCCATGCACATGATCGCGCCGGTGAGCGCCGGCACGGACAATGGCGTATGCGTGGCGAACAGCATCCACACGATGCCGGCCAAGGCCGCCGGCAGCGCAGTGATGATCACGAACGGATCGCTCCACGACTGGAAATTCACCACGATCAGCAGATAGATCAGCACCACCGCGCCGAGCAGGCCGAACAGCAAGCCCGAGAACGCGCTGTTCATGGTTTGCACCTGGCCGAGCAGCACCACGTGCGAGCCCTTGGGTTGCTGGCTGGCGGTGCTGTCGATCAGCTTCTGCACGTCGGCCGCTACGGCGCCCAGGTCGCGATCCTGCGTGGCGGCATAGATCTGCACCACCGACTGGATGTCGTACTGGTCGATGACGGCATTGGTGTTGGCGCGCCTGAGCGTCACCAGGCCACCCAGCACCTGCGCCTGCCCGTTGCTGCCGTTGACCGGCAGGTTGCGCAACTGCGCCAGGCTGTCGAGTGCATATTGCGGCGTCTGCATCACGATCGGATACGACACGCCGTTGGCCGGATTGAGCCAGAACGTGGGCGCCACCTGGCTGGAGCCGGCCAGGTTCACCACCAGGCTGTTGGTGACGTCGCGTTCGGTGATGCCGAGCAGTTGCGCCTGCGTGCGATCCACGTTGACGTCGAAGCCCGGATTGGCCTGCGACTCCTGGATGCGCGCATCCACCACGCCCGGGATGCGCTTGATCTGGCCGAGCAGATTGTTCGCATAGGCGAAGTTGGCGGAGAGGTTCGGGCCACGGATCTGCAGGTCGATCGGCGCGGGGGCGCCGAAGTTCAGGATCTGGCTGACGATGTCTGCCGGCGGAAACGAGAACGTCGCGCTGGGGTAATCACGCGGCAGCCGTTCGCGCAATTGGCGCACGTATTCGGCGGTGGGGCGATGGCCCTCGTTGAGCGCGATCTGGATGTCGCCATCCTGCTCGCCGATTAGGCCGGTGTTGTTGTAGGTGGTATTGATGCCGCTGTTGGACAGTCCCATGTTGTCCACCACCGTACCCAGGTCCTTGGGCGGAATCACGGTGCGCACGGTCTGCTCGATCTGGTTGAACAGGTTGGCGGTTTCTTCCACGCGCGTGCCGACCTGTGCGCGCACATGCATCAGGATCTGGCCGCCGTCCACGTCGGGAAAGAAGTTGCGGCCCAGGAACGGCACCAGCAAAAAGGACACCAGCACGAAGGCAAGAAAGCCGAGCACGAAGGGACGGCGATGCGCCAGGGCCAGATCCAGCATGCCGTGATAGCTGGCGCGGATGCGCTCGAAGCGCGCCTCGAACGCGCGCTGGAAACGCACCAGCGGATTGCGCGACGGCGGCGGTGCCGTATGCACGCCCTGCTCGCCCACATGCGGCGCATGCGGCTTCAACAGGAAGTTCGCCATCGTCGGCACCAGGGTGCGCGAGAGGATGAACGAGCACACCATGGCGAAGATCACCGCTTCGGCCATCGGCACGAACAGGAAGCGCGCCACGCCTTCCAGGAAGAACATCGGCACGAACACGATGCAGATGCACAGCAGCGACACGAAGGCCGGCGTCACGATCTGCTTGGCGCCGTCGATGATCGCCGTTTCCACGTCCTTGCCGTGTTCGAGATGCCAATTGATGTTCTCGATGGTGACGGTGGCGTCATCCACCAGGATGCCGACCGCCAGGGCCAGGCCGCCCAGCGTCATGATGTTGAGCGTTTCGCCGAACGCGGACAGCAGCGCGATCGCGCCGAGAACCGCCAGCGGAATCGACACGGCGATGATCACGGTGGAGCGCCAGCTGCCCAGGAACAGCAGGATCATCAGGCTGGTGAGCGCCGCCGCAATCACACCTTCGCGCGCCACGCCGCTGATCGCCGCGCGCACGAACAGGGATTGATCGCCGATCGGCGTCACCTTGAGGTTGTCCGGCAGAATGCCTTTGCTGTCGGCAAGGCGCTGCTTGATGCCGGACACGATCGCCAGCGTGGAGGCCGAACCGTTTTTCAGGATGCTCAGCAGCACGGAACGGTTGCCGTCCACGTGCACGATGTTGGTCTGCGGCGGCGAGCCGTCGCGCACGTGGGCCACGTCGCGAATGTAGATGGTGGTGCCGTTCACCTGCTTGATCGGCAGGTTGCCCAGCTCGTTGATGTCGGACGGCGAGTTGTTGAGGTTGAGCGTGTATTCGAAGCTGCCGATTTTCTGCGTGCCGACCGGGATGATCAGGTTCTGCGCGGCCAATGCGTTGGCCACGTCCTGCGCGGAGAGACCGCGCGCCTGCAGCGCGGCCGAATCCACGTCGATCTGCACCTGGCGCGTCTTGCCGCCGTAGGGATAGGGAATCGCCGCGCCGGCCACCGACACCAGTTGCGGGCGCAGGATGTTCAAGCCCAGATCGCCGAGGTTCTGCTCGCTCAGGCCTTTGCCCGACAGCGCCAGCTGCAGGATCGGCACGGTGGAAGCGTTGTAGTTGAGAATCAACGGCGGCGTCGTGCCCGGCGGCAACTGCTTGAGCATGGTCTGCGATACCGCCGCCACCTGCGCATTGGCAGTGGCGATGTTCACGCCGGGCTGGAAGAAGATCTTGATGATGCCGAAGCCGGCGATCGACTTGGCCTCGATGTGCTCCACGTCGTTCACCGTGGTGGTGAGCACGCGTTCGAACGGCGAGGCGATACGGCCGGCCATCTGTTCCGGCGGCAGGCCGGTGTACTGCCACACCACCGCGATCACCGGAATCTTGATATCCGGAAAAATATCGGTCGGCGTGCGCAAGGCAGCCAAGGGACCGACAATCAGGATCAGCAGCGCGAGAACGACGAAGGTATAAGGCCGCTCCAGCGCAAGCCGTACGATCCTCAGCATGGGGATGGGCTCCAGGGGTTGTGCGTCAGGGCGACGTGAGGAGCTACGTTTCCTGCCGATGCTTGTCTTTCGCGGGAATGGCGGCCAGCAAGTTCAAGGCATGGCGAGAACGTGTAGCTGCCTATGGTTAGGGGAAGGCCGCCACTGGATGCGAAGGTTAGTGGTAGAGCTTGCTAAGATCGATACAGCAAAGCGAATGGCTTGATACGCATGACGAATGATTATCTCGAGCTGCGGCATCTGAAGTACTTCGTCACCGTAGCCGACGAACTGCATTTCGGTCGCGCGGCCGAACGATTAGGCATTTCGCAGCCGCCACTCAGCCAGCAGATTCATGCGCTCGAAACGCGCCTCGGCGCGAAATTGTTCGAGCGCAAAGGGCGCGGCATCGCATTGAGCGCGGCCGGCAGCGCCCTGCTCCCTCGCGCACGCACCATTCTTACGCAGGCCGAACGCGCGGCCGAATCGGTCGCCCGTTCGCAGCGTGGAGAATTAGGCGAATTGCATCTTGGACTGGTGTCTTCCGGCCCGTTCACCATCGTCGTGCCGCGCGTGCTGGCGCGCTTTCGCGAACGCCTGCCCGACGTGCGCCTGCTGATCCACGAAATGGCCACCTCGCAACAGATCGATGCGCTGGAACAGGGACTGATCGACGTCGGCGTGATTCGCCCCGATGCCTTGCCGGACCGCATCAAGGCCATCGAGCTGTTCAAGGATTCGCTTACCGTGGTGATGCACGCCAGCAATCCATTGGCAGCCCGGGACGGCGCCATCGACATCCACGAACTGGCCGGCGAAGACTTCATCTTCTACCAGCGCCACCTCGGCATGCGTTTGTACGACGAGGTGGTCGCGCTCTGCGCACGCGCAGGTTTCAGCCCGCGCATCCTGTACGAAGTGCGTGAACTGCCTACCATCATCGGCCTGATTTCCGGCGGTTTCGGCGTCGCCGTGCTGCCCGGTTCGATCCAGCGCATACGGGTGGAGAACGTGGTGTATCGTCCCCTGGCGAATACGGACGCGGCCACCGCCGTGTGGGCGATCTACCGCGACGACGCCAACGACCCGATGGTGCATGCGTTCCTGGATATCGCGCAGTGCCTGGCGTCCAAGAGCTTGCAGGGTTGAGCTTCTTCAAGCGGCCTGGAACAGCCTTTGCTTACATTTCACTGACGTTTTCGCGCACCTACGCTGCCAGTCAACACTGTGTTGCAAAAAATGACACAAACATGCCTGGAAACCGCTCCCGATCATTTGTAAACTTTGGAGTACACAAACGCACTTCCTATCCCCACGTAGGTCAACCCATGCGCATGCATCCCCTTACCCGCGGCGCCGCTGCCGTACTGCTATTCGCGTTACCGGCACTCCCTGCCATGGCGGCCCGGTTCGAACTGCAAGGCGGCGTCAGCTACATGGACAGCTACAGCACGCCCGCCGCGTTCGGCGAAGTGATCTTCGACGAACATGCCTTCGGCAGCAGCAACTTCACCTGGGCGCCCGACGTCACCGCCGGCTGGATCGGCGGCCGCAATCTGCGCCGCTTCGACAACGGCCGCTACACCACCCGCGACGATATCGGGCTGGTCGCCGCCGGCATACGCATCCACTACGGCCCCGCCGGTGCGTGGTACCGGCGCCTCTTCATCAGCGAACAACCCACTGTGCATACCGGCCGCACCGAGGCGCTGAGCAGCGCCTACGAATTCACCACTACGGTCGGTTACCAGGGCGATCATTGGAGCGTGGGCATCCGCCATATCTCCAACGCAGGCATCCATGAACCGAATCGCGGCGAGACGATGGCGCTGGTGGGCATTGCGTTCTGAGTCAGGTATTCATGCACAAAAAAAACGGCCCCGAATGGGGCCGTTTTCTTGTGCGCCTGGGGTAGATCGACGGGGAAAAGGCAATCGACCATCCTTGCAACGACGAAGTTGAATTCCACAATTGCAAGGATAAACACCATCGCCGACCCGACAACGACACCGCCGGCAAGCAACTCAATGCCCGCCGCCCCCTGCCCCGGCCTTCGCCCCGAACGGCGGCTTGGCCATCCAGATCACCACGATCAGCGACAGGAAGATCCAGCCCAGCACATGGAAGATTTCGTTGAAGGAAATCTGCAGGGCCTGCGCGCTGATGGTTCCGTTCAACATCGCCAAGGTCGTCTGCGTATCGCCGCCCTGGTTGATGGCCTGTTGCGCGATCGGGTTGTACGGCGTGATCTGTTCGGCGAGCTGCGAGTGATGCAGCACGGCGCGGCGTTGCCACATGAAGCTGGTGAGCGAGGCGGCGAAACTGGCGCCCACGGTGCGCAGGAAGGTGGCGACGCCGCCGCCGGAGGCAAGCTCATGCGGCTGCAGGTCCGACAGCAGGATGGTGGTGACCGGCATGAAGAACAGCGCCACGCCCAGGCCTTGCAGCAATTGCACCGATGCGATGTGGTAGAAGTCCACGCCGATGTAGAAGTTCGCGCGGATAAGACAGGTGGCGCCCATCACCACGAACGAGGCGGCGGTGAGCATGCGCAAGTCGAAGCGCGCGGCGTAGCGGCCGACGAAGGGCGTCAGGATCACCGGCAATATTCCCAACGGCGCGGCGGCGAAGCCGGCCCAGGTGGCGGTGTAGCCCAAGTTGATCTGCAGCCATTGCGGCACCAGCAGGTTGATGGCGAAGAACGCCGCATACGCCAGTACCAGCGAGATGGTGCCCATGCGGAAATTGCGATGGCGGAACAGCTTGAGGTCGACGATGGGTTCCTTGTCGGTCAGTTCCCAGATCAGGAACACCGCAATGGCCACCGCCGAGATGAGTGCGGTGATGATGATGAAGTTGGAATTGAACCAGTCTTCGTCGTTGCCCTTGTCCAGCACCACCTGCAGCGCGCCGACGCCGATCACCAGGGTGATCAGGCCCACGTAATCGATCTTCGGGCGGGTGGTGACCACTTCGCGCAGGCGCATCTGGTTGGCCACCACGAAGCTGGCGAAGATGCCGATCGGCACGTTGATGAAGAAGATCCATGGCCAGGAATAGTTGTCGGTGATCCAGCCGCCGAGGATCGGGCCGGCGATCGGCGCCACCACCGTCACCATCGCCAATAGCGCCAGCGCCATCGGCCGTTTGTTGGGTGGATAGATGCCGATCAGCAAGGCCTGCGTCACCGGATACATCGGGCCGGCCACGGCGCCTTGCAGGGTGCGGAACACGATCAGCATGCCCATGCTCTGCGCGATGCCGCACAGGAACGAGGCGATCGAGAACGCGAGCGTGGCCCATACGAACAGCTTCACCTCGCCGAAACGGCGCGTGAGGAAGCCGGTGAGCGGCAAGGCGATGGCGTTGCTCACCGCGAACGAGGTGATCACCCAGGTGCTCTCATCCGAACTCACGCCGAGATTGCCGGCAATGGTCGGCAGCGACACGTTGGCGATGGTGGTGTCCAGCACCTGCATGAACGTGGCCAGCGACAAACCGATCGTCGCCAGGGCCAGGTTGGGTGGACGGAAATGGGTGCTCATGGATATCTGCTCATGATGCGGGGAACGGGGGGCGGGAAGCGATGGACAAAAGTCCGCACGACGGACTCGACGACGCATGCATCCCGGAAGCGCAGTGGAACGGGCAACGCATTGCTACGCGTGTCCCGTTCCCCTGCCGCCGGTCAGTGCGCCTTTGCCATCGGGTCTTCACCCTTGGCATTCACCGCCTGCCCCATGTTTTCGTGGATGATCCGCTCGATCTGCGCATTGGCATCGGCGAGCTGATCCTTGTACACGTCCGTGCTGAAGCGCGGTTCGGTGCGCGGCGATTGCGCCAGCGCGGAACCGTTCTGGTCGTGCAGGTTCACGTCGGTGGCCATCGACATGCCGATGCGCAGCGGGTTCTTGTCGAGCTGCGAGGGATCGGTGAACACCACGCGCACCGGAATGCGCTGCACGATCTTGATCCAGTTGCCGGTGGCGTTCTGCGCCGGCAGCAGCGAGAACGCACTGCCCGTGCCCACGCCGAGGCTTTCCACCTTGCCGCTGTACTTCACCGAACTGCCGTAGACGTCGGAGGTGAGTTCCACCGGCTGGCCGATGCGCATGTGGGTGAGCTGGGTTTCCTTGAAGTTGGCATCCACCCACACCTGGTGCAGCGGCACCACCGCCATCAGCGCGGCGCCCGGTTGCACGCGCTGGCCCACTTGCACGGTGCGCTTGGCCACGTAGCCGGTCACCGGCGCCACCATGGTGGTGCGCACGTCATCCAGGTAGGCGGCGCGGTACTGCGCGGCAGCCGCTTTCACATCCGGATGCGAAGCGACGACGGTGTCGTCCACCAGCACCTTGTTGGTCTGCAATTGCTGTTGCGACGTAGCCAGTGCGCTTTGCGCGGCGGTGAGCGCATCGCGCGCGTGGGCCAGTTCCTCGGCCGAGATCGCGCCGGTCCTGGCCAGGTCGCGGCGGCGGTTGTAGTCGGCCTGCGCCTTCTCCAGCGCAACCTTCTCCACTGCCACCTGCGACTGCGCACCGGTCACGGTGCTGTACAGGCCGCGCACGCGGCGCACGGTGTTGGCGAGGTTCGCCGCGGCGCGCTGCAGGCCGACGTCGGCGTCGGAGCGATCGAGCTTCACCAGCACTTCGCCCTGCTGCACCAGGTCGCCGTCATCGGCGGTGATGCTGATGACGGTGCCGGCGATGCGCGGGGTGATCTGCACGATATTGCCGTTGATGTAGGCGTCGTCGGTGCTTTCGTACCAACGTCCTACGATGAAATACCACGCCGTCCAGGCGATGGCGGCAAGCACGATCACCACCAGCAACAACCGCAGCAGGAAGCTGCGCCGCTTGTTGGTCGGCGGTGCCTGCACGGCGGGCGTGTCGGCGGTATTGGGATTCGGACTGGACATGGGGGTGCCTCAGGAACGTTGGATTACTTGGAGGAAAGTTGGGCGGCACTTTGCGGGCGGAAACCGCCGCCGAGCGCCTGGATCAGTTGTACGTTGAGATCCGATTGCTGGGCGTGCAGCGCCGCCATGCGCTGTTCGGCGGCGAGCAGTTGCTGGCGCACGCTGAGCGCTTCCAGATAGTTGCCGATGCCGGCCTTGTAGCGCTGTTCGGCCAGCGTCCATGCGTCGTTCGCCGCATCCAGGGCGCGCTGCTGCGCGGCGATCTGCGTCTGCATCGAGGCGACGGCGTCGTAGTCGTCGGCCACTTCGTTGACGGCGGACACCAGCGTCTTGTTGTACTGCGCCACGGCGAGGTCGTACTGCGCATCCTTGCTGTTCAAGTTGGCGCGGCGGCGGCCACCGTCGAAGAGCGGCAGGCTGATCGCCGGCGCCACTTCGTAGAAGCGGTTCTTCAGCGTGAACAGGTTGGCGCCGCCGAAATTGATCAGTCCCGCCATCGCGCCAATGTTGACGTTCGGCAGGAATTCGGTCTTGGCGGACTGGATGTCCTTGCTGGCCGCTTCCACGCGCCAGCGTGCCGCGACGAGATCGGCGCGATGGCCGAGCAGATCCACCGACAGGTTGCCCGGTACGGTCAGCGCGGCCGGCGGCAGCAGTTGCGGACGGGCGATTTCAAGTCCGCGGTCGGGGCCTTTGCCGAGCAGCACGGCCAGCGCCGTGCGCGCGGCATCGACCGCACGATCGGCTTGCGCCTTCTGCCCTTGCGCGCTGGCGACTTCCGAATCGCTTTGCTTGAGCTGCATCTGGTTGTCGATGCCGGCGGCCACGCGCTGGCGCGTGAGGTCGCGCGCTTCGCTGGCGCGCTTCAATTCGGCCTCGGCCACGTCCTGTTGCGTGTATGCATAGCCAAGTTGCACGTAAGCGCGTGCGACATTGGTGGACAGCTCGACGCGCGCAGCCTGCGCATCGACTTCCGCCGCACGCTGCTGGCCCAGCGCCGCTTCCCATGCGGCGCGCTGGCCGCCCCACAGGTCCAGGTTCCATTTGAAACTGGCGTCCACGTATTTCAGGGCGCCGACGTGGCCGGTACCGAACACGGGTACGGAGGTGGGAATGAAGGCTTCGCCGGCGCTACCGCCAAGGTTGACGGTCGGCTTGCGCGCGGCATCGGTCGCGCCGGCGGCAGCCTGCGCCTGGCGTGCGCGCGCATCGGCTTCGGCCAGGCTGGGGTTGTCGCGCAGGGCTTCGGCGATCAGCGCGCTGAGCTGGGGATCGCCCAGTCCGCTCCACCAATCCTCCTTCGGCCACGCCGCATCGGATACCTCGACGTGCGCCAGACTGCGATCGGCCTTGAGCGACGAAGGATCGGTCAGCGTGCCGTTCGGGTGCAGGCCGCCGCTGGTCGCGCAGCCGGCAAGGGCCAACGTAAGTACGACAGCCGCCGCAAGAGTTTGCAGACGCATGGCTTTGAATCTCGATGTTGAAGTGAATGAAGCTGTTTCATCGGGCCACCTTCCGGGGCGGGTCCGACTTGCAGCCGACGTGTTCCGGTTTTTGCCGATGCAGCGGGCGTTTTGGCATGCGCCCGATGCGCGGCAGGTCCCTGGCCTGCTGGTCAATGCCTGTTCTTGTCCCGCAGCGCGTGCAGTACGCGGCCGAGGTAATCGTGCAGGCGTTCGCGCTCGACCTCGCTCAATGACTTTTGCGCCGCTTCCAGCACGCGGTCATTGCAGCCGGTCAGCTGCTGCCACAGCGCATCGCCGGCCTCGGTCAGTTCGATGCGCAGCGCGCGCCGGTCCTGCTCGTGCGGGCGGCGGCGCAGGTAGCCCTTGCCTTCGAGCTGGTCGAGCTGGCGCGTCATGGCGCCGCCGTCCAGCTCGACCGACCGGGCCAGCTCGGTCGCCGTCATCGGTCCGAGCATGGACAGCCGCTTGAGCATGATGAATTGGATGTAACGAAGGTCCAGGCCCTTGGCGGCGATTTCCGCCTCGATGCTGCGCACCAGTTCGACGCGAACCAGGTTGATCAGCAGGCCCAGGCTTTCCTGACTGGTGGGGGTAATGAGCGGTCCGGGGTTCATGGCCGCATATTTTATTGCCCCTCAGATATTTGTCAAGGCAAATATGTAGTGGACACCTTTTGTTTCGGCAAATTGACAGGAATGGATTACTGCGGGGCCACCAGTTCGGCCAGCTCGTCGTTCATCCACGCCTTCAGGGCCGGGTTGCGCAATTCGAACAGCTCGAACACGCCCAGCGCACGCAGCGCCGGCAATTGCGCCAGCAGGCGCGGTTCCATCGCCAGCCGGACCGACTCAGGCGTGGCCGGGTCGAGCATCTGATGGGCGCAGGCAACAAAGGTCTCCAGCGGGGAACGGGACACTTCGGACTTCAGGGCAACCAGTTGAAGCAGGGACATGACCTTTCCTTTCGTTGAAGCGGATCGCTCATTAAGACGGACGAACGAGGCCTGTCGTGACCGACATGGGCGTGCCAAGCAAGCGGCCCGCGCCTTGCGCAGTCGGCGGCCCCCTGGGTATTCGTCCGGAAAAGCCGCGAGCGGCGGCGGCGGCGTGGCTGACTGGCCGGTCGGCCTGTCAGTAAAGGAAGCTTAGGCAAAACGGATGACAAGCTGATAACGTCATTTGGCCAAAAAATGTCGAGACTCGGCCATGCAGCGGACCAAGCAGGAGCTTTACCAACTCATCGAACGCCTGGACGGCCCCTCCCTCATCACCTATTGGGACGATGGCGAAACCTTCAGCGACCACAAGCCCGAGACCAAGCGCCACGACTGGCACAGCCATGCGCGCGGACAGTTCTTTTGCGTGGAAAGCGGCCTGGTGCATATGCACACTGCGCACGGCTCCTGGCTGCTGCCGCCGCATCGCGCCGGCTGGATGCCGCCGGGCGAGCTGCACAAGGTCAGCATCAGCGGTCGGGTGACCGGGTGGGGCGTGTTCCTGCATCCGGACATCGTCCAGGGCCTGCCCGACGGACCGGGCGTGATCGGCATCAACGCATTGATGCGCGAGCTTGTGCACCGTGCCAGCGCGTGGACCTGGAACCGCGAACTCAGCGAACGGCAGGAACGCGTGCTGACCGTGCTGCTGGACGAGATCCGCGAGGCGCCACTGGAACCCCTGCACTTGCCGATGCCGATCGACCGCCGCCTGCTGCGCATCGCCCACGCCGTGCTGGAGCAACCCCAGGACAACCGCAGCCTGGAAGAATGGGCCGCCTGGGCCGGGCTTTCCGCACGCACGCTCAGCCGCCTGTTCCGTGCGGAGACCGCGTTGAGCTTCGCGCAATGGCGCCAGCAGGCGCGGCTCACCAAGGGCCTGGAACAACTGGCCGATGGCCTGCCCGTCGCCACCGTGGCCGATGGCCTGGGCTACGCCAGCCCCAGCGCGTTCATTGCCATGTTCCGCCGCTGCTTCGGCCATCCGCCGGCGCGCTATTTCGGGCAGCGTGCAGTGGCGTAACGGACCGTCTCATCTGCTGAGACAGCGGTCGGGCAGGATGCGCGATCTGGCGAAAAAGCTTTATACGCGGCGGAACGACCCCTATGTCATGATCCACGCGTTTTCGCCCGTGCGATCACGGGTTACCTACGATGCCCTTGCAGAACTTCCATCCTGCGGTTGCCGCCTGGTTCGGCAACACGTTTCCGGCGCCGACCTCCGCGCAGGCCGCGGCGTGGCCGGCGATCAGGGCAGGGCAGCACACCTTGGTGGCCGCACCGACCGGTTCGGGCAAAACGCTTACCGCCTTTCTTGCCGCGATCGATCAGCTCGTGCAGGAAAGCGTTGCGCGTGGGGGCACGCTGCCGGACGAAACACGCGTGGTGTACGTGTCGCCGCTGAAGGCGCTGTCGAACGACATCCACATCAACCTGGAAGCGCCACTGGAAGGCATTGGCGCCGAGCTGGAAAAACGCGGCCTGCCCGGCGCACCGATCCGCACCGCCGTGCGCACCGGCGACACGCCGCAGGCCGAACGCAGCCTGATGCGCAAGGCGCCGCCGCATATTTTGGTGACGACGCCGGAATCGCTGTACGTGCTGATGGGATCGCTGTCCGGCCGCGAGATGCTGAAAAGCGTGCGCAGCGTGATCGTGGATGAAATCCATGCCGTGGCGACCAGCAAGCGGGGTGCGCATCTGGCGTTGACGCTGGAGCGGCTGGAAGCGCTGTGCCAGCGGCCGTTGCAGCGGATCGGTTTGTCGGCGACGCAGAAGCCGATCGAGGATGTGGCGAAGTTTCTGGTGGGGCAGGGTACCGGCCTTGCGCCCTCTCCCCTGCGGGAAGAGGGCCGGGGTGAGGGGCGCATCTCGCCGGAAACGCAAACAGAGCGACAGCCTTTTATTACCGACCTCTTCGCCAGAACCTCCCACCTTCTTCCTGAAGAGGAGGGAGCTAAAACGAGGGCAACAGACTGCAGCATCATCGACGTCGGCCACACCCGCGCCCGCGACCTCGCCATCGAAGTGCCGCCCGTGCCGCTGGAAGCGGTGATGTCCAACGACACCTGGGAGCTGGTCTACAACCAGCTCGCGCAACTGGTCGAGCAGCACCGCACCACGTTGGTGTTCGTCAACACGCGGCGCATGGCCGAGCGCGGCGCGCGGCATCTTTCCGAACGGCTGGGCCACGAAGCCGTCGCTGCGCATCACGGCAGCCTTGCCAAGGAACAACGCCTGGAGGCCGAGCAGCGGCTGAAACGCGGCGAGCTGAAAGTATTGGTCGCCACCGCGTCGCTGGAACTGGGCATCGATATCGGCGACGTCGACCTGGTGTGCCAGCTTGCTTCGCCGCGTTCCATCGCCGCCTTCCTGCAGCGCGCCGGCCGCTCGGGCCACGCCGTGAACGGCACGCCGAAAGCGCGCCTGTTCCCCACCAGCCGCGACGACCTGGTCGAATGCGCCGCCATGCTCGATTGCGTACGCCGTGGCGAACTCGACACGCTGGTGCAGCCGCCGCAACCCTTGGACGTACTGGCGCAACAGATCGTGGCCGAGGTGGCGTGCGCCGAATGGGACGAAGACGCGCTGTTCGATCTGATACGCCGCGCCTATTCGTACCGCACGCTGCCGCGTGACACCTTCAACGCCGTGGTGCGCATGCTGGCTGACGGTTTCAGCACGCGGCGCGGTGCGCGCGCGGCATATATTCACCGCGACGCCGTGCATCGCGAGCTGCGTGCCCGGCGCGGCGCGCGGCTTACCGCCGTCACCTCGGGCGGCACCATTCCCGATACCGCCGATTACCTCGTCGTGCTGGAACCGCAAGCCACCATCGTCGGTACGGTGAACGAGGATTTCGCGGTTGAAAGCATGGCCGGCGACATCTTCCAGCTCGGCAATACCAGCTACCGCATCATCCGCGTGGAGCGCGACCGCGTGCGCGTGGAAGATGCGCAAGGCGCGCCGCCCAGCATTCCGTTCTGGCTGGGCGAAGCGCCGGGGCGCAGCAACGAATTGTCGGTAGGCGTGTCGCGCCTGCGCGAAGAAATCGCCACGCGCATCGATGCCGGCGGCGTGCAGGCGGCGTTCGACTGGCTGCGCGAGGTGCTCGGCCTGAACGAATCGGCCGCGCAGCAGATCGTGGAATACCTCGCCAAGGCCAAGGCCGCCCTGGGCGTGATGCCCACCCAATCCACGCTGGTGTTCGAGCGTTTCTTCGACGAATCCGGCGGCACCCAACTGGTCATTCATACGCCATGGGGCAGCCGCATCAACAAAGCCTGGGGCCTGGCGCTGCGCAAGCGCTTCTGCCGCCAGTTCAATTTCGAACTGCAGGCGGCGGCGACGGAAAACGCGATCGTGCTGTCGCTCTCCACCAGCCACAGTTTTCCGCTGATCGGGGTGGCACGCTACCTGCACAGCAACACCGCCGAGCACGTGCTGGTGCAGGCGTTGCTCGATGCGCCGCTGTTTCCGGTGCGCTGGCGCTGGAACGCGGTGACCGCGCTGGCCTTGCCACGCTATGCCGGCGGCAAGAAAGTACCGGCGCCCCTGCAGCGCATGAAGAGCGAAGACCTGCTCGCCACCGTCTTCCCCGACCAGGTGGCCTGCCTGGAGAACATCGTCGGCGAACGGCAGATTCCCGATCACCCGCTGGTGAACCAGACCTTGCACGACTGCCTGCGCGAAGCGATGGACGTCGATGGCCTGCTCGAGGTTTTGCGCAAGATGGAATCGGACGCGATCACCGTGGTCGCGCGCGACCTCACCGCGCCCAGCCCGCTCGCCAGCGAAGTGCTCAACGCGGCGCCGTATGCCTTTCTCGACGACGCACCGCTGGAAGAACGCCGCACTCGCGCGGTCCAGACGCGCCACTGGAACGGCATCGAGGATACCGACGATCTGGCCAAGCTCGATCCGGAAGCGATCGCCGCGGTGCGCAGCGAAGCATGGCCACAAGTGCGCAGTGCCGACGAGATGCATGAAGCGCTGAATGTGCTGGGCTTCGTCACGGGCGAAGAAGCGCAATCCAATGGATGGCTCGACTGGTTGCACAAGCTCGCGAACGTTCACCGCGCCACGCTGCTAGCTCCCTCCCCTACGTGCAGTAAGGGAGGGCCGGGGTGGGGTGAAGTCCCCACGCTCGCCGCAAGCCCCGGCAACCCCCTCCCAGCCTCCCCCTGCATACAGGGGGAGGAGCAGGTTTCAGGCGGCATCTGGATCTGTGCCGAAAAAATTCCAATGTGGCAGGCGGTGCACAGCCATGCATCCATGAACCTGCCCATCACCGCGCCCGCCGAATACGCCGCACAAAGCTGGACCCGCGAAGATGCCCTGCTGGAACTGGTGCGCGGCCGCCTCACCGGCCTTGGTCCCAGCACCGTCGCCGCACTCGCCGCCTCGATGCAGGTGGAAAGCGCCGACGTCGATCTTGCGCTGATCCGCCTGCAATCCGAAGGCTACGTCATGCAGGGCCATTTCACGCCGGACGCCAGCGAAACCGAATGGTGCGAACGCCATCTGCTGGCACGCATCCATCGCTACACCATCGGCCGCCTGCGTCGCGAAATCGAACCGGTCAGCCGCCGCGACCTGATGCGCTTCCTGCTCGAATGGCAGCACACCACGGCAGGCACCAGACTCAGCGGCCCCGATGCACTCGGCGGCGTACTCCATCAGCTCGAAGGTTTTGAAGCGGCGGCCGGTGCATGGGAGAGCGAACTGCTCGCCGCGCGCATCGAGGATTACTCCAGCCGCTGGCTGGACGAACTCTGCCGTGCCGGCCGCATCGGCTGGAACCGCCTGCGCAGTGGCGGCGGCAGTGGCGGCCCGGTGCGGGCGACACCGATCGTGCTGCTGCCGCGCCGGCAGTTGCCGATCTGGACCGCGCTGGCCGATGGCAAGCAGGAACAGGAGCTGCTGCTGTCTTCGCGGGCGCAAGCCGTCGCCGATACGCTGTCTGCCCACGGCGCCTTGTTCTTCGACGAACTGCTCGACGCCGCGCACCTGTTGCGCACCGAACTGGAAGATGCGCTCGGCGAACTTGTCTCCGCCGGCCGCGTCACCTCCGACAGCTTCGCCGGCCTGCGTGCCCTGCTCACGCCGGCCGCCAAGCGCGAGTCGCCGCGGCATCGCCGCGCGCGCCGGCATGGCTTGAGCGAGATCGAGGATGCGGGCAGGTGGTCCCTGGTGCGTCGTCCTGCCCCCTCTCCCTTGCGGGGTGAGGAGCGCATCTCGCCGGAGCGCCAAGGCAACGACGATCCGATCGAACACATCGCCCGCGTCCTGCTGCGCCGCTACGGCGTGATCTTCTGGAAGCTGCTCGAACGCGAAGCCCCCTGGCTGCCTTCGTGGCGCGAACTGCTGCGCGTCTACCATCGCCTGGAGGCACGCGGCGAAATCCGCGGCGGCCGCTTCGTGGAAGGCCTGGTCGGCGAGCAGTTCGCGCTCCCCGAAGCCATCGCCCACTTGCGCAGCATCCGCCTGCGCCCGCCGGAACAACAGCTCGTCACCCTGAGCGGCAGCGACCCCCTCAACCTGGTGGGCACCGTCCTCGCCGGTGACCGCCTGCCCGCGCTGGCCGGCACGCGTGTGCTGTACGAAGACGGCATGCCTGTCGCCGCATGGGTCGCCGGCAAACCCCAATGGCTGATCGAGGGCGACCTCGCCCAACAACGGCGCTGGTACAACGCCTTGCTGCGCCGACCCGAACCTGACGGCACCAGCGGCGTCACCTACGTGCATCGCTAGTTGCACCCGCACACATCCTGATGAGGGCACCATGCATCATTCCCGCCTTTGCGCATTGCTCATCGACTGCAATACGTCCGACATCGACAAAGCCGCCAGCTTCTGGGCCGAAGCATTGGGGCGCCCCGTCGACCCCGGCCATCCAGGCACGCGCGGCCATTACCGCATGCTGGAAACGCCGGAAGACGAACCCATCGTGCAAATCCAGCGCGTCGAGCATGAGAGCAGGGTGCATATCGATATCGAGACCGACGACATTCCTGCCGAAGTGGCGCGCCTGGAAAAGCTGGGTGCTCACGTGGTCGCCCGGCTTGAGCGCTGGGTGGTAATGCAAGCGCCCACCGGACAGCGATTCTGCGTGGTCCGCATACAACGCCCGGGATTCCCCAAGAACGCCAATCGCTGGGATGGATGAATGCGGCCCCGCGCAGGCTGGCGGTGAGAAAGCCCAGCATTCCCATCCTCCTGCCGCTTAATATCTCAATCAGGAAGACCATTCACGGCGACAAGCAGCATGGCTACCGATCTTGAATACATCGAATACCTGGCGGACCAGATCGCGATCGGCGAACGGCTCACGTACAAGAAGATGTTCGGTGAGTACGCGCTGTACGTCGACGGAAAAGTCGTCGCCTTTGCCTGCGACAACAGTCTCTTCATCAAACCGTCCAGCGCCGTCGCAAGCCTTGCGCCCGATCTTCCGCAGCGGCCGCCTTATCCGGGCACCAAGGATTATCCCGTTGCCGACGAACTGCTTGACGACTCGGACGCCATCCGGCGCCTGATCCTTGAGACCGCTTCACTCATGCCGATGCCCAAGCCAAAGCAGCCTGCCAAGCCCAGGGGCAAGCGCGGAAAATGATTAAAACCATTTGACCAAGCGCACGCGCGCAGAGCCTGCCACGTGGCGACGCTTGATCAATCGCTGTAGTCGGCGATGTAGATCAGCAAGCCATCGCGTTCGCGGTATTCGCTGCGGCCATCCAGCGCAATGCTCTGGCCTGCGCGGATGCCATTGGGCAGGTCGACGGCGAAGGTGCCCTGGAAATGGATCCGCGCACGGGCGACGCCTTCGTCTTCGCTGTAATGCGTGATGGTTTGACGGCGCGCGGAGAACAAGCCGCGGGAACCTTCCGCCAGATGGCGCAACTCGGGCGCACCCACGGTGCGTACGCTGAGCACGCCGGCCGTGTAGTTTTCGAAGATCACTTCGCTGTGCATGGTGTTGAGCATGGCATCGACGTCCATGCGGTTGTAAGCGTCGATGTAGCGATCGATCAGCGCGCGCATGGCGTTTCTCCCCGGCTTGCAGCCAAGCATACCGGACTCACATCGCCATGCGCTCGCATGCGTGCGGGCTGATGCAGAGCGAGCATGAAGTTATGCGGCAAAGCCACTGCAGCCTGGGGAAGCTCCAAGCTGCAGTGTTTGTTTCATGGCGCAAACCACGCCTCAATGCTTCGCGACGTTGTCCGTCTGCTCGATGAAACGCGCCACGTTGTCGTGCAGCAGCTTCAAGGATTCTTCATGCGCATACACCATGTGCCCCGACGGATACCAGGCATAGCTGATGTTGTTCATCAGCGCCGGCTGGATCGGCAGATGGTGCATTTCGTAGTCGGCGGCGAAGAACGGCGTGGCCAGGTCGTAATAGCCGCCGTTGAGGAACACTTTCAGGTCCGGATTGGTTTTCATCGCCTTGGCCAGGTCCGGCATCACGTTGACGGCGCCGAAGTGTCCGTCGTGCTTGAAATCCCAGTCCTGGGCGTCGGCAAATTCGCGATAGAGCTGATCCTTGCCGAACTTGAGGTCCTTGCGCGCGTAATCGTTGAAGGCCGCGATATAGGCGGCGCTGATGGAGGACGACTGCGGATCGTATTCGGCCTCCTTGCTGAGCGGATCGAGCGAGGGGCCGGAGAAGCGCGTGTCCAGGCGGCCGGTGGTGTCATCGCCGTCGCTCAGCAGTTCGTGTTCGTACATACCCCCGTTGACGCGCAGGTTGGCTTTCAGAAGATAGGCCACCGGAAGCCCAGTGTATTGATGCAGCTTCTGGGCAATGGCCTGCTTGTGCGCATCGTCCAGCCGCGCGCCCTGCATCAGCGCCTGCGCGTAATCGCCGAGCGCGAACTGTTCCACTTCCTGCAGGAACGGCTCCAGTTCAGCCGGTTGCTGCGGGAGCTTGTGATGGTAGTAGGCGGTGGCGGCGAAGGTCGGCAGCGCCAGTTCGTAGGGCAGGTCGTTGCCGGGGTTGTCGTTGGCGGCATCGATGTCGTTGTCGAAGCTGAGGATCTGCGACAGCAAAATCACGCCATTGAGGTCGACGCTGTCTTCGTTTTCCAGGTCGTTGGCCAGCACTGCCGAACGCGTGGTGCCGTAGCTTTCGCCGAACAGGTACTTGGGCGAATTCCAGCGCCCATAGCGCGACAGGAACTGGGTGATGAATTGCGCAAAGGCATGGCCATCGCCGTCGACGCTGTAGATGTCCTTGCGGCGGTCCTTCATCTGCTCCGCGCGCTTGGCGGCATCCGGATCGTTGGCGATCAGGCGGCTGAAACCGGCGCCGGGCGCGTCGATGAAAACCAGGTCGGAGGCATCGAGCAGGCTGAAGTCGTTGTTGACCAGCTGATACGGCGCGGCGGGCGTGTGGGTGTCGTCCTTGGTGACGACGCGGCGCGGCCCGAACGCGCCCATGTGCAGCCATACCGTGGCCGAGCCCGGACCGCCGTTGTAGATGAAGGTAATGGGCCGCTTGGAGGCTTCCGCGTCTTTCTTGAAATAGGCCACGTAGAACATGCTGACCGTCGGCTCGTTTTCCTTGTCGCCCTTGCCGTGCAGCACGAGCGTGCCGGCGACAGCCTTATAGGCGATGCGCTTGCCTTCGACGGATACCGAGCCTTCGGTGGCGGAAGCCTGGGGTTGCAGCAAGGCGGCTTCCGGCTTCGGTTCTTCCGGTGTCTTGTCCTTCTTGTCGGCGGCGACGGCGGCATGACCGGCCAGCAATGCGGCCAGGGCGAGGACGAGCGGAAGCTTGCGCATGGGGCGATCCTGAAGCGGCACGGTGGGACCCGCAGCTTAAGCAGCAAGCACGGCCTGTTTCACACCCCAGAAGTCACCCTTGCCACAGCCACGCATTCGGGCTTGCGTACCGAGACCGACCTAGCTAATCGCGAGCTTCCCGCGCCGGGCATCACGCCGCTGCATGCGCGAAACGTTCACGATAGCGAGCCGGGCTTACTTTCAGCACGCGGCGAAAGTGATGCCGCAAGGTATCTGCGCTGCCGTAACCGCAGGCGTCGGCGATTCGCTCCACCGACCATTGGCTGCCTTCCAGCAATTCGCGCGCACGGGCCAGGCGCTCCTGGGTCAGCCATTGCTTGGGCGCACAGCCGGTGGCCTCCTCGAACCGCCGCAAGAAAGTGCGCTCGCTCATGTGTGCGCGTTCGGCCAGTTCGCTCAGTGATAACGGCTGATCCAGATGGCGGCGCATCCACTCCAGCAGCTTGCCCAGGGCGGTGCCCTGTTCGGGCAATGGCGCGGGAATGAACTGCGCCTGCCCGCCGTCGCGATGCGTGGGCACTACCGCGCGGCGCGCCACCTGGTTGGCGATGCGCGGGCCGTAGTCGCGGCGGATGAGGTGCAGAGACAGATCGATCGCAGCGGCACTGCCGGCCGACGTCAGCACGTCGCCTTCGTCCACATACAGCACGTCCGGCTCGATGCGGATGCGCGGGTAGCGTTCCGCCAACGCCGCAGCATAACGCCAGTGCGTGGTGGCAGAGCGCCCATCCAGCAAACCGGCCGCCGCCAGCACGAACACGCCGGAACAGAACGAAAGCAGACGCGCACCGCGCGCGTGGGCGGCGCGCAATGCTTCGAGCAAGGCAGGTGGCGGCGCCGCATCCACGCCACGCCAACCCGGCACGATCACGGTGCCGGCTTGCGCGACCTGTTCCAGGCCGTCGTCAGCATGTACGCGCAAGCCGCCTGCCGTGCGCAACGACCCACGCTCCACGGCGCAGGAGGTAAAGCTGTACCACTGTTCGAATTCCGGCCGGGCGAGGCCGAACATCTCCACGGCGATGCCGTATTCGAAGCTGCACAAACCGTCGTAGACGAGCGCGGCGACTCGTGTGTTGGCGGGTGCTTGGCCTGGCCGGGAACGTTTTGGCGATTTCTTCATGGTGCTGGGCATTCTTGCCAATGTCGGCGGCATCCGCCAGTGGCCACACTGTGCGCATGTCCACCACGGAGCAACACGCATGAGCACTGTTGTCACGCGCATTCCCGCCGCGGCCAGTCCGCAAGCCCTAGCGCATTTCGAAGCACGTTTGACCTACGAAACCGACTGCGCAGACGTCTGGTATGCCACGCAACATGAAGCCAAGGACTTCGTATTGCTGGACGTGCGCACGCCCACGCTATACGCCGCCGGCCACGTGCCCGGCGCCACCAACATGCCCACGCGCACCATCAGCGAGCAGCGCCTGGCCGAGTATTCACTCGACACGATGTTCGTGGTGTACTGCGCCGGCCCGCATTGCAACGGGGCCAACAAGGCGGCTGTAAAACTGGCGCAACTTGGCCGGCCGGTGAAGGAAATGATCGGCGGCCTTACCGGCTGGATTGACGAAGGTTTCGGCCTGGAACGTGGCAGCTGAGGCGTGTAGCGAACGTAGGTTGGGGTGCAAACCCCCCAACATTCCCGTTGCATGTAGATGGCGGTTTGCACCCCAACCTACGTCAAGCGCGGAGCGCTGCGGCTTCGCGTGCGAGCTGCTCGATGCCCGCCCAGTCGCCGGCCTTCAGCTTGTCATTCGGCGTCAGCCACGAACCGCCTACGCACAGCACATTCGGCAGCGAGAGGAAATCCTTGGCCGTAGCGAGCGAGATGCCGCCCGTCGGACAGAAGCGGATCTGTGGCAGTGGGCTGGCCCAGGCGCCGAGCAATTTGGCGCCGCCGGCGGGCACGGCGGGGAAGAACTTCAGGTGGCGATAACCGCGTTCAAGCAGGGCCATCGCTTCGCTGGCGGTGGCGATACCGGGCAGCAAGGGCAGGGCGCTGTCATCGGCGGCCGCGAGCAATTTGGGCGACATGCCGGGTGACACCGCAAAGCGCGCGCCGGCTTTTTCCGCGGCATGCAGGTCGTTGGCCGTGAGCACGGTGCCGACGCCGATCACCGCACCTTCCACCTCGGCGGCGATGGCGCGGATGGCATCGAGCGCGGCCGGCGTACGCAGCGTCACTTCGATCGCCGGAATGCCGCCGGCTACCAGCGCGCGCGCCATCGGCACCGCGTGCTTGGCGTCTTCGATGATCACCACCGGGATCACCGGCGCAAGGCGCATGGTGGCTTCGACGTGTTGTTGCTTGGTTTCGATGTTCATGGATGTTCCTGAGCGAGTCTCTTCCCCCTGCTTGCAGGGGGAGGTCGGGAGGAGGTGAACACTTGCCTCGAGGCTTCAAGGCAAGAGCCTGACCCCACCCCAGCCCTCCCCTGCAAGCAGGGGAGGGAGTGATAGGTCAAAACACGCCGGCGCCGAGATCGGCCGCTACCGCGTTACGGCGGAAGATGCCAAACAGCTCGCGCCCCATGCCGTGCTGGTGCCTGGAAAGATCTTCAAGCGCCGGCGTGCGCGCAGCGAATTCCGCCGCGTCCACCAGCACGTCGAGCGTGCCCTTCACCGCATCCAGCCGGATGATGTCGCCGTCACGCACTTTTGCGATCGGGCCGCCATCGTCCGCTTCCGGCGTCACGTGGATGGCCGCCGGTACGCGTCCGCTGGCGCCCGACATGCGGCCATCGGTCACCAAGGCAATGCGATGGCCGCGATCCTGCAATACGGCGAGGGTCGGCGTGAGCTTGTGCAACTCCGGCATGCCGATGGCGCGCGGACCCTGGAAGCGCACCACCGCCACGAAATCGCGATTGAGTTCGCCGCGGTCGAAAGCGCGCTTGATGTCGTCCTGGTCGTGGAACACCACGGCCGGCGCTTCGATGACCTGGCGATCGTCCGGCACCGACGACACCTTGATCACCGAGCGGCCGAGGTTGCCGTTGAGCATGCGCAAGCCGCCATCGGCGCGGAACGGTTCGCTGATGCTGCGCAATACGCCGCGGTTGCCGCTTTCCTTCGAGACCGGCTTCCAGACGAGCTGGCCGGCGTCGTCCAGCTGCGGCACGGTGGCGTAGCTGGAAAGGTCGCCACCGGCGATAGTGCGCGCATCACCATGCAACAGGCCGGCGCTCAGCAATTGATCGATCAGGAAGCCCATGCCGCCGGCTTCGTGGAAATGATTCACGTCGGCATAGCCGTTCGGATACACGCGCGCCAGCAGCGGCGCCACCGACGAGAGTGCGTCGAAATCTTCCCAGCGCAGCGCAATGCCGGCTGCCTGCGCGATCGCCACCAGGTGCAGCAGATGATTGGTGGAGCCGCCGGTGGCGTGCAAACCGATCACGCCGTTGACGATGGCGCGCTCGTCGACGATATGGCCGATCGGCACATGTTCGCCCGCCTTGCCCAATGCCGCACAACGGCGCACGGCTTCGGCGGTGAGCGCATCGCGCAGCAGCGTATCCGGTGCGACGAAGCTGGAACCGGGCAAGTGCAGGCCCATGATCTCCATCAGCATCTGGTTGGAGTTGGCTGTGCCGTAGAACGTGCAGGTGCCGGGCGAGTGATAGGACGCAGCTTCCGCTTCCAGCAGTTCGTCACGGCTGGCTTTGCCTTCCGTATAGGCCTGGCGCACTTTCGATTTCTGTTCGTTGCTGATGCCGCTGGGCATCGGGCCGCTGGGCACGAACACGCCCGGCAGGTGGCCGAAACTCAAGGCGCCGATCAGCAGGCCCGGCACGATCTTGTCGCAGATGCCTAAGTACAGCGCGCCGTCGAACATGTCGTGCGACAGGGCGACCGCGGTGGTCATGGCGATCAGGTCGCGCGAAAACAGCGACAGTTCCATGCCGGCGCGCCCCTGCGTGACACCATCGCACATCGCCGGTACGCCACCGGCCACCTGTGCGGTAACGCCGGCCTGGCGCGCCACCTCGCGGATGAATTCCGGATAGCGCTCGTACGGCTGGTGCGCCGACAGCATGTCGTTGTACGCGGTGACGATGGCGAGGTTCGGCGTATGGCCTTCGCGCAGGGCCGCCTTGTCGTGCGTGTTGCAGGCGGCGAAGCCGTGCGCCAGGTTGCCGCAGGAAAGGCGCGCGCGATGCGGACCGTCGATGATGGCGCTGTTGATGCGCTCCAGATAGGCAGTGCGTGAATCGCGGCTGCGTTCGCGCAGGCGTTCGGTGACTTCGGCAACGACGGGATGCAAACTCATTTCATGCTCCGGCCGAGCAGGCTCGGCGTTGATGCTTGGTGGCACTGCCACATTGCTTCTTGGCCGTCATTCCCGCGCAAGCGGGAATCCGTCTCCGCTTTTCGCGTGAGAGCAACATGGATTCTCGCTTGCGCGGGAATGACGGCCATACGGGCCACACAGATGCCGCAAGACCTAATCGCCTTACGGACACCAATAAATATCCAACGGCCGCTTGGCCTGCAGCACACTGGCAACCGGCAGCGTGCTGCCCGGCTTTTCCGCTTCCGCCAGCACGTCACGCTTGTCCTTGCCCTGGATATGCAGATACAGCGCACGCGCCTTCAACAGCACCGGCAAGGTGAAGGTGATGCGCGGCTCGCCCGCACCCGGCGCACGCATCGGCAGCACCAGCGCGGTGTTGGACACATCCAGCGCCTCGCTCAAGCGATCGCCGCCAGGGAAGAACGAAGCGGTGTGCCCATCCGGCCCCATGCCGAGCACGATCACGTCGAACGGCTGCTTCAACGCTGCTACGCGTGCGCGCACTTCGCCGATGCCCGCTTCCGGCGTGGGCGTTTCCACGTACAGCGGCACGAATTCCGCATCGGCCGCCTTGCGTTGCAGCAGTTGCGATTGCACCAGCCGCGCGTTGGAACGTTCGTCGGTGTCCGGCACCCAGCGTTCGTCGACCAGGGTGACGGTGACACGCGACCAATCCAGTGTTTCGTTCGACAGCGCTTCGAACAGCAACTTGGGCGTGCTGCCGCCGGATACCGCCATCAACGCTTCGCCGCGCGCGCCGATCGCCTCGCGCAGCTGGCCTGCGATGCTGGCCGACAAGGCTTTGGCCAACGCCTGTCCTTCGTCGAAGGCATGCAGGGTGTGTTGCTCGCTCACTGCTCGAAATCCTCGTCCCAGGTACGGCCGTCGCGTTCGATCAAGGCCACCGCGGCGCTCGGGCCCCAGGTGCCGGAGGTGTACGGACGCGGCGCTTCGCCGGCCGCCGCCCACGCGGCCAGGATCGGATCGGCCCAGCGCCATGCGGCTTCCACCTCGTCGCGGCGCATGAACAGGGTGGGATTGCCGCGCACCACGTCGAGCAGCAGGCGCTCGTACGCATCGGGCTGCTGCACGCCGAAGGCTTCGGCAAAGCTCATGTCCAGCGGCACGTGGCGCAGGCGCAAACCGCCCGGGCCGGGATGCTTGATGGTAAGCCACAGCTTCACGCCTTCATCCGGCTGCAAACGCAGTACCAGGCGGTTCTGTGCGAGCGGGCCGGCCGCCGCGGTAAAGATGGAGTGCGGCACCGGCTTGAACGCCACCACGATTTCCGACACGCGCTCGGCCAGGCGCTTACCCGTGCGCAGGTAGAACGGCACGCCGGACCAGCGCCAGTTGGCGATTTCCGCCTTGAGCGCGACGAACGTCTCGGTGCTTGAATGATCGACCTTCGACTTGCTGCTGCTGTTCAAGTCGTCGATATAGCCGGGCACGCTCTGCCCTTCGCCGACGCCCGCGCGGTACTGGCCGCGCACAGTGAGCTGGGAGGCATTGGTTTCGTTGATGGGCTTGAGCGCATGCAGCACTTTCAGCTTTTCGTCGCGCACCGCGTCCGGCGACAGCGAGGACGGCGGCTCCATCGCCACCATGCACAGCAGTTGCAGCATGTGGTTCTGCACCATGTCGCGCAACGCACCGGCATGGTCGTAATACGGGCCTCGTTTTTCCACGCCAAGCGTTTCGGCCACGGTGATCTGCACGTGGTCGATATGGCCGGCATTCCACAGCGGCTCGAACAGGGCGTTGCCGAAGCGCAGCGCCAGCAGGTTCTGCACCGTTTCCTTGCCGAGGTAGTGATCGATGCGGAAGGTTTGCGACTCGGCGAACACGCGGCCGACGTCGTCGTTGATGCGGTTGGCGCTGGCCAGGTCCTTGCCGATGGGTTTTTCCAGCACCACGCGCGACTGGCCCTGGTTGAGGCCGTAGCCGCCCAGGCGCTGGCAGATGTCCACGAACAGGTCGGGCGAGGTCGAGAGATAGAACACGCGCACGTGATCGGGGCATTCGCCCATCAGCTTGGCGAAATCGTCCCAGCCGGCATCCTTGCGGGCATCCAGCGGGCGGTAATGCACCAGCTTGAGGAAGGCGTCGAGCTTGTCGCCCTGCTTGGCGGCGGCGCCGTTGAGCGCGCTGCGGATCTGCGCGCGGTAGCCGTCGTCATCCAGGCCTTCGCGGGCCACGCCGACGATGCGGCTGCCCGGCTGGATCTGGCCGTCGACGAAGCGGTGGAAGAGGGCAGGGAGCAATTTGCGTACGGCCAGATCGCCAGTGCCGCCGAAAATCACCAGGTCGAACAGCTCGACCGGTAGCGCGGGTGCAGTCACAACTCACCTCTATGGAATGCGGGCAGCCGCGACAATGCGGCCGCCGGGGAATCCCGATGGTACCAATGCCGTACCAGGCAATACCAGTCTTTTGTGCGGCGCAATCGTATGCATTGTTCTCATAAGGCCGGAAATCGTAAATCGAGAATCGTAAATCGTAAAAGCGGCGCAACAGACGGGGCTTTGGGCGCCGCTCCCCACGATTTCCGATGGACGATTTCCGATTCACGACGCAGTTGTACCACTGGTCACGCATTGGTATGGTTCGCAACTATGCAGAATGCCTTGGCCGAGGAATACCGGCGTCTCAGCCGCGATACCACCACCCACCAGCCGCTGGCTTACCTGCGGCTGCGGCGAGCCATTCGCAACGTAATCCAGCATCGCGACATCGAGCCGGGCCAAACCTTGCCTAGCGAACGCGATTTATCGCAGGCACTGGGTCTGTCACGTGTGACGGTGCGCAAGGCGATTTCAGGTTTGGTTGAGGAAGGCTTGCTGACTCAGCGCCACGGCGCCGGCACCTTCGTGGCCGAGCGCATCATCAAGCCGATGTCGCGCCTCACCAGCTTCACCGAAGACCTGCGCGCACGCGGCCTGCATCCGCGTTCCGAATTCTTCGAGCGCAGCGTGGGCGAGGTGACGCCGGAAGAATCGATGGCGCTCAATCTTTCCCCCGGCATGCTGGTGGCGCGCCTGCATCGCGTGCGCTATGCGGAAGACGAACCGCTGGCGATCGAGCGCAGCGTGGTGCCGGCCAGCGTGCTGCCGGATCCGCACGAAGTGCACGATTCGCTGTACGAGGCGCTGGAGAAATACAACTGCCGCCCGGTGCGCGCCTTGCAGCGCCTGCGCGCGGTATTGCTCGGTGCGCGGCAGGCGCGCTTGCTGCACGTGAGTGCGGGCAGCGCGGGGTTGCACATCGAGCGGCGCGGATTTCTCGACGATGGGCGCGTGGTGGAGTTCACCACGTCGTGGTATCGCGGGGATATCTACGATTTCGTCGCGGAATTGCAGACGGATTGACTATCCATGAGAACCGCGCAGGTTGGGGTAAGGCGTAGCCGAACCTACGCGAACTCGTCCCGCGCCTGCGCCGAATTGCCCTGACCGCCCCCACCCGCTACAGTTGCGCGCGTTCCAGGTGTCCCCACGGCGCGCGCCAAGGGGATGAAACGGGAAGCCGGTGCGCTGTTCGCGCAGCAAGGCCGGCACTGCCCCCGCAACGGTAAGCGAGTTTTTCCGAACGAACCAGACGCCACTGTGCCAGCAGCATGGGAAGGCATCGTCCGGCGGCGTGCATTGATGCATGCCACTCGCAAGTCCGGAGACCGGCCCGGAACAGGTTCTGGCACTCGCGGTGGGCGAGGCACGGCGTTCGCGCTGCGGCGTTCTGCGCCGCCCGCTTCCCGTTCCCTCGATGTCCACCCGATGCCGGTCGCTCATGACTTGCGCCGCACGGGGACGTGCGGCAGGGGAACATCCATCGTGTTGAACAAAACCGCGCTTGCAGCCGCCTTGCTGCTTTCACTGGCTGCAACGCAGGCCAGCCATGCCCAATCGACCGAACAGAATGGTTCGCTGGAACCGGTGATCGTCACCGCCACGCGCACCGCCATCACCGCCAACCAGGCACTGTCGTCGGTCACCGTGATCACGCGCGAAGACATCGACCGGCTGCAACCGGTTTCCGTCGCCGACCTGCTGACGGGCCTGCCCGGCGTGTCGATCGGGCGCAGCGGCGGCATCGGCGCGCAAACCTCGCTGTATCTGCGTGGCACCAATGCCACGCATGTGCTGGTGCTGATCGACGGTCTGCGCATCGGTTCGGTGAGCATCGGCTTGCCGGCGCTGGAGCAGATTCCGGTGCAGGCGATCGATCGCATCGAGATCGTGCGCGGTCCGCGCGCCAGCTTGTACGGCTCCGACGCGATCGGCGGCGTGATCCAGATTTTCACCAAGCATGGGCAGCCGAACGGCGGCGTCGCGCCTTCGGTAAGCGTTACCGGCGGCAGCCATGGCTACGTGAACGGACAGGCCGGCGTTGCTGGCGGCGATGCGCATCTTTGGTACAACGCCAGCCTTGGCGGCACCTACACCGGCGGCATTCCCAACTGCCGCATGGGGGCCGCGGAACAAGGCGTGGCGTGTTTCGTGGACGATCCGCGCAACGATGCCTACCGCAACTGGAACGGCTTCGCCAACTTCGGCTACCGCTGGGACAATGGCACCGAGCTGGCCTTCGACTGGCTGCGCAGCAAGAGCAACGCGGAATTTGCCGGCAGCCCGTACAGCGGCGACGACAGCCTGGAAGAGCAATACGTGGCCGGCGCACGCCTGAGCTTCGCGCCGCTGTCGCAGTGGAAGGTCACGCTCAACGCCGGGCAAAGCCGCGACGATCTGGCCACGTATTACCAGGGCACCTATTTCGGCCAGTACTACCCGCGCATGGCGACGGGCTATTTCAATTCGCGCCGCAACCAGGCGTCATGGCAGAACGACATCACCCTGGCCGCCAACCAGCTGCTGACCGTGGGCGTGGACTACCAGCAGGAACACATCGCCAGCGACACCGATTTCCAGCGCCTTTCCCGCGGCGATACCGGCAGTTTTGCGCAATACCAAGGAACCTTCGGCCAGAACGAAGTGCAGCTTGCCGTGCGCCACGACCACAACGATCAGTTCGGCAATCACGACACCGGGTCGGCGGCGTGGGGCTATCACTTCGAAAACGGTCCGGTGCTGTCGGTAAGCTATGGCAGCGCCTTTCATGCGCCGACCTTCGATGACCTGTACTTTCCCGCCTTTGGCGCCATCCCCACCGCCAATCCGGACTTGAAGCCGGAAACCTCGCGCAGCGCGGAAATCGGTCTTGCGCAGCAGCTGCAGCAATGGAACTGGAGCCTCAACGCCTACCAGACCACCATCAACGACCTGATCGTGCTGGACGAGAATTTCGTGCCGCAAAACCTGAGCCGCGCGCGCATCCGCGGCCTGGAAGGCCAATTCGGCTTCAACCTCGACGACTGGCGCGTGCAGAGCTACTTCACGCTGATGCAGCCGAAGAACGATGGCGATGCCTACCACGGCAAGCTATTGCAGCGGCGTGCGCAGCGTACGGCGCGCGTCGACGTCGACCGCAAGCTGGGCCGGTTCAATGTCGGCGCCACGTTCTTCGCTTCCAGCAAGCGCTACGACGACATCGCCAATACCGAGCGCATGGGTGGCTACGCCACCACCGACCTGCGCGCGAGCTACAGCTTCGCGCCCGGCTGGCAGGTGGAGGCCAAGCTGGCAAACGTGTTCGATCACAACTACGAGACGGTGTATTACTACAACCAGCTGGGGCGTACCTGGTATTTGACGGTGCGCTACGGTTTGTAGGTTGTTCTTGAGGCAACGTCGCCACGATGCGCTCCCTCCCCTGCGGTAGCAGGGGAGGGAACGCGCCGGGCGAATTCACGCCATGCCTTTCGGCACGGCCCGACTTCAGGCACATTTGCACTTCTGGCCTCCAAGGCATAAAGGTGCTCATGAATGTGCCCTTCTCTTTGCTTGCGCCACGGCCTGCGCGGGACGTCTGCGGCCGTGGCTTGCGCTTGCCTGACGCATCGGCACAGGTAACGCCATGAATATCTTCGCGCCCATCATTCGCCGCCCCATCGGCACCTCGCTGCTGGCCATCGGGCTGACCATTGCCGGCTTCTGCGCCTATCTGATGCTGGGCGTGGCGGCCTTGCCGACGCTGGATTTTCCCGGCGTGTTCGTTACCGTCGCCCAGCCGGGCGCCAGCGCGCAGACCATTGCGAACACGGTACTGGCGCCGCTGGAGCGCCACCTTGGCCGCATCCCCGGCGTGCAGGACATGTATGGCAACGCCAACCAGGGCAGCGCCACCGTGATGGTGCGCTTCGACTTCGGCCGCAACGTCGACAAGATCGCCTCGGACGTGCAGACCGCGATCAACGCCGCCCAGCCCGACCTGCCCTCGTCGCTGCCGAGCCCGCCGCAATATTTCAAATTCGATACGTCGCAGATTCCGATCCTTCACGTCGCGCTTACGTCCAGCAGCCTGGCGCCGGACAAGCTCTACGATCTCACCGACACCCTGCTCAGCCCCGCGATTGCGCAGATCCCGGGGGTGGCGCGGGTGCAGGTGTTCGGCGGCACGCCGCATGCGGTGCGGGTGGACGTGAATACCGCCGCGCTGTCCGCCAAGGGTCTCACCGCCAACGACATCCGCAATGCGCTGACCGCCGCCAACGTGACCTCGCCGCAGGGCATCCTGAGCGACGGCCAGACGCAGATGACGGTCACCGCCAACGATGCGCTGCATACGCCGGCCGACTTCGCCCGGCTGGTGATCGCCAACCGCAAGGGCGTGCCGGTGTACCTGTCCGACGTGGCCAAGGTCAGCAGCGGCGAGCAGGACAAATACCAGGCGGCCTGGTTCAACGGCATGCGCGCCGTCGGCCTGGAAATCAACAAGCGGCCGGAAGCCAATGCGGTGGCCACGGCCGAGGCGATACGCGCCCGCTTGCCCGACTTGCGCCGGCTGTTGCCGGCCGACGTACAGATGACGCCGATCTTCGATTTCACCGAAAGCACCAAGGGCGCGCTGCACGAGGTGGAAGTGGCGCTGCTGATCAGCATCGTGCTGGTGTCGCTGGTGATGCTGGTGTTCCTGCGCCGGCTGCGCCCCACCCTGATCGCCGCGCTCAGCGTGCCGCTGTCGCTGGCCGGCGCGTTCGTGGTGATGTGGTCGCTGGGCTATACGCTCAATACCTTGTCGCTGGTGGCGCTGGTGCTGTGCATCGGCTTCGTGGTGGACGACGCCATCGTGGTGATCGAAAACATTTTCCGCCACATGGAACACGGCGAGCCGCCGCTGGATGCGGCCATGCGCGGCGTGAGCGAAATCGGCTTCACCGTCATCTCGATCACGCTGTCATTGATCGCCGTGTTCGCGCCGCTGCTGTTCGGCAACAACATGCTGGTGATGCTGTTGCGCGAATTCTCCGTGACGCTCACCGCCGCGGTGGTGATCTCCGCGATCGTATCGCTGACGCTCACGCCCGCGCTGTGCGGGCATTTCCTGAAGCCCGAAGCGGCGTATGTCGGAAAAGCCTCGCGCGCCGAGCTGGCGCTGCAGCGTTTCGACCGCTGGCTGCACAGCCACTACGAACGGGCGCTGGACTGGGCCATGCATCATCGCCGCCTGATGCGCTGGCAGCCGCTCACCCTGCTGGTGCTCACCGTCGTGCTCGGCATGGCGATCGTCAAGACGGCGGGCGGCACCTTCATGCCCGACCAGGACACCGGCCAGCTTGCGGCATCGCTGCGCGCGGACGCCAACATTTCGCCGACACTGCTGGCGGCACGCGTACAGCAAGCCAACAAGATCCTGCAGGACGATCCGGCCACGCGCGATGTACTCACCGTCCTTGGCCCCGAGAACAATGCGGGCGGCGCGGTGGGCAATGCGGCGTCGATGTATGCGGACCTCAAGCCGCGCGGCGATGGCCCGGGCGAACGCAAGGAAGACATCAAGAAGGTAATCGAGCGGCTGCAGAAGAAGTTCGAGCCGATCGCCGGCATCAAGGCGTATTTCAACCCGATCCAGTTCTTCAATGGCGGCGGCGCTGGCGACAACGCGGGGCAGTACGAATTCCAGATCCTCGACACCAGCGGCGGCCAGGACCTGCAGCCGATCACGCTGCAACTGGTACGCAAGCTGCGCACCGTGCCGCAGCTCACCGATGTCAGCAGCAATTTCGACCTGGTCGGCAAGCAGCAGGAGATCAAGATCGATCGCGAGAAGGCGGGCCGCTTGTTCGTGAACATCGGCGACATCGACTCGGTGCTGCTCAATTCGTTCGGGCAGAACCAGGTATCGGTGATCTATTCCGACATCAACCAGTACCGCGTGGTGCTGACCTCGTCCAGCTCCGAATCGATGAGCGCGGAGGCGCTGCTCAACCTGTACGTGCGCAACAGCAAGGGCCAGATGATCCAGCTGGCAGCGCTGGCCAGCGTCGTGCCGGACATGAGCCCGCTCGGCATTCGCCACCACAACCAGCAGCAGGTGGCGACCATCAACTACAACCTCAAAACCGGCGTGCAGCAAAGCACCGGCATCGAGCTGGTGCAGCAGGCGGCGCTGGCGGTGCACATGCCGCCAGGCGTGCGGCTGGATTTCACCGGCGCCAACCAGCAGTTCCAGCAGGCGAAGTCCAATGGCGGCATTTTGCTGCTCGCGTCGATCGTTGCCATGTACATCGTGCTGGGCATCCTGTACGAAAGCCTCGGCCATCCACTGACCATTCTCTCCACCCTGCCGGCAGCCGGCATGGGCGCCTTCCTGGCGATGCTGGTGACGCAAACGCCGCTGTCGCTGATGGCGATCATCGCGGTGCTGATGCTGATCGGCATCGTGAAGAAGAATGCGATCCTGATGGTGGACTTTGCCCTGGTAGCGCAGCGCGAACATGGCCGCTCGCCGCCGGAAGCGATCCGCGAGGCGGCACTGGTGCGCTTCCGGCCCATCACCATGACCACGCTGGTGGCGATGGGCGCCGCGTTGCCGTTGGCGATCGGCTTTGGCATCGGCTCGGAAATGCGCCAGCCGCTGGGTATCGCGATCGTCGGCGGCCTGCTGGTGTCGCAGTTGCTGACCTTGTTGAGCACGCCGGCGATTTACCTGTGGTCGTACGACCGTCGCCTGCGCAAGGAAGCGCGCAAGGCGCGACGCGCGGAAAAGCGGCGGCAACGCGAATTGGCGCAACAGACGCCGGCGATCGAGTTGGATTGAGCGGATCGGGCTTGGCGATAAGGCGGCGTTGAACGTCGCCGTTTGCATGGACAGTCTCATGCAAGCCTCGCCATGCCTTCTGGCACGGCCCGACTTCATGCACATTTGCACGTACGCGTGTCAGCGTATGAAGTGCATATGGATACCTTTGATACGCGCCACGGCCGGGCGCACACGCGAGCGCCGGCATGAACCTATTCGAGCCGATCATCCGCCGCCCGACCGGCACTTCGTTGCTTGCCATCGGCCTGGTGCTGGCAGGCTTCTGCGCCTATCTGCTGATCGGCATCGCTTCGTTTCCGTCGATTGAATTTCCTGCCGTGGCAGTGGTTGCCGTGTTACCTGGTTCCAATGCGCAGACCGTGGCTTCAACGGTGACGGCGCCGTTGGAGCGCCAGCTTGCGCGCATTCCCGGCATCCAGCAGATGACGTCCAACTCGAACGCGGGAGGCATGCTGATCCAGATCCAGTTCGACATGTCGCGCAACGCGGACCAGGCCGCGCGCGACGTGCAGGCGGCGCTCAATGCCGCCGCGCCGGATCTGCCGGCCGTGATGGCGCTGTCGCCGCCGCAGTATTTCAAGAACGACACCTCGCAGATTCCGGTGCTGCTGATCTCCATGACTTCGACCAGCATGGCGCCGGACAAGCTCTACGATCTGGCCAATACGCTGATGCTGCCGGCGGTGGCGCAGGTCACCGGCGTGTCGCAGGCGCAGTTGATCGGCGGCTCGCCGCATGCCGTGCGCATTTCGTTGAACAACAGCGCGCTCACCGCCAAAGGCTTGACTGCCAACGACGTGGCCAACGTGCTGCGCGCCGCGAACGTGGCGTCGCCGCAAGGCATTTTGAGCGACGGCATGACGCAGATGACGGTGTCGGCCAACGACGGGCTGCACACGCCGGCCGATTTCGCCGCGCTGGTCATCGCGCATCAAAAAGGCAAGCCCGTCCATCTGTCCGATGTCGCCACCGTCAGCGACGGCCAGCAGGACTCGACCCAGGCGGCCTGGTTCAACCACCAGCACGCCGTCATCATGCAGGTACAGAAGCGTTCCGACGCCAATGCGGTGCAGGTGGTGCAAGCCATCCGCGACGCCATGCCTCGGCTGCAGAAGCTGGTGCCGGCCGACGTGCGGATCACGCCGATATTCGACCTGACACTGTCGACCAAATCCGCGCTGCACGAAGTGGAAATCGCCCTGCTGCTCAGCATCGTGATGGTGGCGCTGGTGATGCTGCTGTTCCTGCGTCGCGTGCGTCCCACCATCATCGCCATGTTCAGCGTGCCGTTGTCGCTGGCCGGCGCGTTCGTGCTGATGTACGCGCTCGGCTTCACGCTCAACATGCTGTCGCTGATCGCGCTGGTGCTGTGCATCGGCTTCGTGGTGGACGATGCGATCGTGGTGATCGAGAACATCTTTCGCCACATGGAGAAGGGCGCCAAGCCGCTGGATGCCGCCTTGATCGGCGTGCGGGAAATCGGCTTTACGGTGATTTCGATCACCTTGTCGCTGGTCGCCGTGTTCGCCCCGATGGTGTTCGGCAACAGCCCGATGGTGATGCTGATGCGCGAGTTTTCGGTCACGCTGATTGCCACCATCGTGATCTCGGCCGTGGTGTCGCTCACGCTTACGCCAGCCCTGTGCGGCCGTTTCCTGCTGGAGGAAACGCGCGAGCGTCGCGCACCCGGCAAGCTGGAGATCGCGGTGGAGCGGCTGGATCGCTGGATGCTGCGCATCTACGAACGCGGACTGGACTGGGCCATGCATCATCGGCGCGTGATGCGCTGGCAACCGCTGATTCTGCTGGTGCTGACGATCGTGCTGGCGATGGCCGTGGTGAAGACGGCCGGTGGCGCGCTGATGCCCGAAGGCGATACCGGCATGCTGCAGGCGGACATGGTGGCCGACCCCAACATCTCTCCGGACTTGCTCGCCAAACATGCGCAAGCGGTGGAAGCCATCATGCTGGCCGACCCGGCCGTGCTCGACGTGGCATCGTTCCTGGGCGGCAACAACACCAACGGCGCGGTCGGCAACGAGGCCTCGTTCTTTATCGACCTCAAGCCGCGCGGCGACGGTCCCGGCCAGCGCCACGATGCAGCGGACAAAGTGATCAAGCGCCTCAACGAGCAGTACAAGAAGCTGACCGAGGTCAACGTCGCCGTCACCAGCCTGGGCTTTTTCAACGGCGGCGGCGGCAGCCGGGCGAAGGGCCAGTACGCCTTCGCGCTCACCAGCACCACCAGCCAGCCCCTGCAGCAACCCACACTGCGGCTGGCGCAAGTAATGCGCAAGATGAAACAGTTCAAGGACGTAAGCACCAGCTTCGACGACATCGGCAAGCAGCAACTGGTGGACATCGATCGCGATGCGGCGTCGCGGCTTAAGGTCAACATCGGGCAGATCGATCAGGCGCTGACCGATGCGTTCGGACAGACGCCGGCATCCATCATCTATTCCGACATCAACCAGTACCAGGTAATCCTGATCGCCGACAACGCCCATTCGCTCAGCCCCGCCACCTTGCTGAACCTGTACGTGCGCAGCAACACCAACAGGATGGTGCCGCTGTCGGCCATGGTGCATATCCGGCCGCGCATCGAGCCGATCAACGTCGAGCACTACAACCAGCTGGAATCGGCGACCATCAACTACAACCTCGCCGACGGCGTCAGCCAGGCCGATGGCCTGAAGTACGTCGACCAGGCCATGTTTGCCGCACAGTTGCCGCCCGGCGTGATGAAGCAGTACACCGGCGACAACCAGAAGCTGCTGGAAGCGGCCACCAATGCGTTGATCCTGTTCATGGCGGTGATCCTGGCGATGTACATCGTGCTGGGCATTCTCTACGAAAGCCTGGTCCATCCGCTGACCATCCTCTCCACCCTGCCCGCCGCCGGCATGGGCGCCTTCCTCGCGATGCTGATCACGCACACGCAGCTCAGCACGATGTCGGTGATCGCGGTGCTGATGCTGATCGGCATCGTGAAGAAGAACGCGATCCTGATGGTGGACTTCGCGCTCGTCGCCGAACGCGAAGGCGGCCTCACGCCGCCGGAAGCGATACGCGAAGCGGCGCTGGTGCGTTTCCGTCCCATCACCATGACGACGTTGGTGGCGATGGGCGCGGCCTTGCCGCTGGCGATCGGCTTCGGCATCGGTTCGGAAATGCGCCAGCCGCTGGGCATTGCGATTCTCGGCGGATTATTCGTATCGCAACTGCTGACCTTGCTCAGCACGCCGGCGATTTATCTGTGGCAGCACGACCGGCATGTGCGCAAAGCGGTGCGCAAGGCGCGGCGGGAAGAGAAGCGGCGATCGCGGCAACTGGGCAAACCGATGGCAGTGCCGGACGTGCGCGAGGCTGGCTAACCGTAGGTTGGGGTGCAAATCCCAACCTACACGAACAAGCTAAAACTGCTTCCTCACCCCGAGCTTGATCATCTGGTCATGCGCGTGAGGCTGGGCCATGTAGTCGTATTCGGTGGTGATCAGCCAATCGCTCCACAGACGCAGATCGCCGCCGAAGCCTACTTGCACGCTGTTGCCGTTGGCGCTGTAGGGATTGCTCAGCACGTTCCAGGATCCGGCCGAAGGAATGAAGGCATAGCTCAGCGTGGTGTCCGTCGCGCCCTGGAAGTTATGGCCCAGCTCAAGCCGGAAGTGCGGAATCAGCACGCCCCAGCTTTCCTTGTACTCACCGCTTGCGCGCAAGCCGAGGACCGTCTGCGAATTACGCACCAGCTCGCTTCCATAAGTAAGCGCCTCGGTAACGTCGCCCGTTTCGGAGTAGGCGTTCAAGCGCGACAACGACCATTGCAGGCGGGCGTAAGGCGACAGCAGCCAGCTGTTCCATTTGTATTCGTACCCCCCGGTCAAGGACGCAAACCACTGGTCGCCGTAGCGATGGCCCAGCAGGGAGTCGCCACTGTTCTCGCCATGGCGCTGGCTCTCGAAACTCAGGCCGCCGCCACCAATCACGCCGTCGATATAGGTGCGGGCCGATGGAGCGAAGCTGCCATACACCGCTGCGCTATAGCCCTTCGCAAGGCTATGCGTGCCGTCGTTGGAAATGTCGCTGTTGTCGTGGTTGTAGCCAAGGCTCATGCCCAGCACGCTGTCGTTGCCGATGCGCTGATCCACGCCGACGGTCACAGCAATATTGTCCGAATCGAAACCGGCTGCCTGACGATAGGCATTGAACGTACCGAAGTTGGCGGTGCCGCCGATCCACACACCCAGTCCCTGCGGTCCTTTTATGCTGGCGGTCGAAGCTTGGCTGGTCGGCGTATCGGAGGACGGACTCGTGCCGTCCGGCGCTTCGCTTGCACCGATGCCCGGACGCATAAAACCGGTGTGCTGCGGCCACTGCGCAGTTCCCGCTGCGCCGGCCGCTTGTGGCTGGCCATGCTGCGGCTGACCGGATGCGTCGGCACCGGCGTCTGCGCCTAGTGGCTTGCCGTCAAGGCTCAAGGACAAGGTGCTGCTGAACAGCGAACCGCCGCCGTCATGTAGGCTTTCCAATCGACCGCGGATATTGTCGAGCTGGCTCTGCGCGAACATCTGCGCTTCGTTGGTCTGCGCATTGATCAGTCCGAGCACATCCGGATTCTTGGACGGGTCCGGCTGCTTGCTGACCAGCACCAGCACATCGACCGTCACCGGATCGCCAGAGGCGGACATAAGCACCGCCGTAATCTGCACCAGGCCGGTAAAGCTGGCGGCCGGCGTAAACGTCAGCGCGGTCGGCTGATTGAGCGAGACATTGCCGGCGTTGCCCGGCGAAAGGCCGAGCAGGCTTGAGCCGCTGTAGCTACCCGGCACGATGCCGCCCAGGTCGACCGACACCGGCGTGCCGGGCGAGGTAATCACGGTCTTGGTATAGCCGGCAGCCTTGCCCGCCGCCGTAACCGTTACGGTGATGCTTGCCGGCTGCGACTGCCCGAAGTGGTTCGACACAACATAGTTGAACGTGTCGGTGCCCACGAAGCCGGCCGTCGGCGCGTAGGTGATCTGTTCGCCATTGGCCGTTGCGCTGCCATGTGCGGGTTGCGTGGCTACGCCCACGCCAAGGAACGGTTGCGGACCGGTCGCGCCCTCCGCTGCCTGGATCAGCACCGCGGTGCCAGTCGTGGTGGCGATGGTGTGGCTAGCAGCTACCGGTACCGCCGATGGCACCACCGTGACCGTCACCGTCGCAGGCGAAGAAGTGCCGCCCGGATTGGTGGCGGTATAGGTAAAGCTGTCGGCGCCACCGTAGAAGGTGGACGATGGCGTATAGGTCACGCTCTCACCCGAGACCGTCGCGGTGCCATGCTGAGGCGCCTTGGCGATCGCCACCGAGGTCACGTCGATGCCGACGATCTTGCTGCTCAGGTTGATCGTCGTGGCGGTATTGTAGTTGGTACTCGCGCTGGCATCGCTGATGGTGGGCGGTGGCGGATTGCTGATGGTCACTGCCAGCGTCGCCTGCGGCGCAGCCACATGACTGCCGTCGCCGGCCTGGTTGGCGGTCACGTTGCAGGTACCGGCCGACAGCGTGGTAACCGTGCTGCCCTGGATCGAACACACCGATCCCGGCGGATTCGTCACAGCAAATACCAAGGGACTGCTCGAACCGGTACCGGTGGCCGATACGGTGAACGTGCCGCCCGGCTTGAACACCGGCGCCGCCGGATTGGCGGCGAAGTTGGTGATCGCGACAACTGCCTTGGGTGTCACGCTGTTGGATGCCGCAGACGGCACGCTGGTGCCGGCCGAATTGGTCGCAGTCACGGTGAAGGTGTAGGCGGTGCCGTCGGCAAGGCCGCTCACCGTGCAGGGTGAACTGGCGCAGGTTCCGGTCACGCCGCCCGGACTGCTGGTGGCGGTGTAGCCAGTGATCGCATCGCCGCCGGTGACGGTCGGCGCGGTAAACGTCACCGTCGCCTGCGCATCGCCGGCGGTGGCGGTGCCGATGGTGGGCGCACCGGGCGCCACGCCCGCGATCGAGAACGACTGGCTCACCTGGGCCGCCGCAAGGTACGCACCGTTACCGGCCTGGTTCGCGTTGATGGTGCAGGTTCCCGGCGTCACGATGGTCAGCACGCCGCCGGTGGTGACCGTACATACCGCCGTGGTGCTCGAAGAGAACGTCACCGGCAATCCAGATGTGGCGGTGGCGGTCAAGGTCGGCGTGGTGCCGTAATACTGCGTGCCGGGATTGGCGAAGTTGATCGTCTGGCTGCCCTTGGGTGTCACCGCGTTCGAAGCGGCGGACGCGCTACCCGTGCCGACTCCGTTGGTTGCCGTCACCGTGAAGGTGTATGCGGTGCCGTTGACCAGCCCGGCCACCGTACACGGCGAATTCGAACACGTGCCGACATTGCCGCCCGGACTGCTGGTGGCGGTATAGCCGACGATCGGCGAACCGCCCGAGGAAGCCGGCGCAGTGAAGTTCACGGTCGCCTGCTGATCGCCCGCGACCGCCGTGCCGATGGTCGGCGCGCCCGGCACGATGCCGTTGACGGCGAACGACTGGCTGACCTGCGGTGCCGCCGAGTACGCACCATTGCCGGCCTGATTGGCATTGATGGTGCAGGTGCCGCCCGTAAGAAACGTGAGCGTACCGCCGCTGGTGATCGTGCACACCGCCGTCGTGCTCGAGGTGAAGCTCACCGCCAGGCCAGAGCTGGCCGTGGCCGTCAGTGTGGGCGTGGTGCCGAAATTCTGCGCGCCCGGATTGTTGAAGGTAATCGTCTGCGCCGCCTTCGGTGTCACGCTGTTCGAGGCGGCCGATGGCGCACCCGTGCCTGCGGAGTTGGTCGCGGTTACCGTGAAGGTATACGCCGTGCCGTTGGTAAGTCCTGTCACCGTGCATGGCGAGCTGGCGCAGGTGCCGGCCAGGCCGCCCGGACTGCTGGTGGCGATGTATTGGGTGATCGACGCGCCGCCCGTGAAAGCCGGCGCTGTAAAACTGACCGATGCTTGCGTATCGCCCGCCGTGGCCGTACCAATCGTGGGTGAGCCCGGCACGACCGCCGCGACGGCGAAGGTCTGCGTTACCGTCGTTGCCGGGCTATAGGCACCGTTGCCGCCCTGGTCTGCATTGATCGTGCAGCTACCTGCACTGATAAAAGTCAGCGCGCCGCCGCTGGTGATCGTGCACACGCCGGTCGTGGCCGACGTGAACGTCACCGCCAGGCCGGAGCTGGCGGTGGCCGTAAGCGTGGGCGTGGTGCCGAAATTCTGCGTGCCTGGATTGTTGAAGGTAATCGTCTGCGCCGCCTTCGGTGTCACACTGTTCGAGGCAGCCGATGGCGCACCGGTGCCTGCCGAGTTGGTCGCAGTCACGGTGAAGGTATACGCCGTGCCGTTGGTAAGACCTGCCACCGTGCAAGGCGAGCTGGCGCAGGTGCCGGTCAGGCCGCCCGGACTGCTGGTGGCGGTGTATTGGGTGATCGACGCGCCGCCCGTAAAGGCAGGCGCGGTAAAGCTGATCGAGGCCTGCGCATCGCCCGCCGTAGCCGTACCGATGGTGGGAGCACCAGGTACGACCGCCGCGACCGTGAACGTTTGCGACACCGTCGTTGCCGCGGCGTACGTGCCATTGCCGGCCTGGTCTGCGTTGATGGTGCAGCTACCTGCACTGATAAAGGTCAGCGCACCGCCGCTGGTGATCGTACATACGGCTGTTGTGGTCGACGTGAATGCCACCGTCAGGCCGGAGCTGGACGTGGCGGTAAGCGTGGGCGTGGTGCCGAAGTTCTGCGTGCCTGGATTGGCGAAGGTAATCGTCTGCGTCGCCTTCGGCGTCACGCTGTTGGATGGCGACGACGCCGGCCCGGTGCCGTCCGCATTGGTTGCGGTAACGGTGAATGTGTAAGCGGTGCCGTTGGTGAGCCCGGTCATCACGTGACTGAGCGCGGTGGTGCCGGCGTTGGAATCGACGCCACCGGCGGGACTGGATGTCACGGTGTAGCCGGTGATGGCCGAACCATTGTTGTTGGCAGCACTGAAGGTAACAGTTGCCTGCGCAGGCGTGCTGCTGCTGGCGCTGACACCGGTTGGGGCACTGGGTACGGTCGATGGCGTAACGCTATTGGACGCCGCCGACGCCGTGCTTGTACCGACAGCGTTGGTTGCGGTGACCGTGAAGGTGTAAGCCGTCCCGTTGGTCAGGCCGGTGACCGTACACGGCGAAGCGGCGCAAGTACCGATAACCCCCCCGGGACTCGACGTGGCGGTGTAGCCGGTGATGGGAGAACCCCCATCGCTACCCGGTGCAGCGAAGCTTATCGAGGCTTGCGCGTTGCCGGCTGTCGCAGTGCCGATGGTCGGCGCACCCGGAGCGCTGGCGACAATGTGGATGGTGATGTTGGCCGTGTTGTTATAGACGGTCGTGCCGCCGTCATCGCCATAAAATGTAATCGACTCGCTATAGCCAGTCGAAACGGCAGAGGTCGGCGTATACAGGATCCACTCGTTGCCATTGGCATCGTATTCGAGTGTGTAAGTTCCGTGCTGTCCGGTGATTTGATCACCTGGATTGCCCGGGTTGGTTCCCACTGCTGTCGCGTTCGGCGTCGATTGAATATCGCCGTTGGGACTGCATGCCCCATACGGCCCGGGCAGGTCATAGCGCTGCGCGGTACCGAGCGGGCTGGCGTTGAAGGTGATCGCAACGGTGCAGCCGGGCATGGTCGTATAGGCTGCCGCTTCACGGGGCCAAAGGCTCGCCAACATCATGAGCGTCAACAGCAAACCCGTGCCGAAAACGGAGGTGATTGCGCCCAATAGCCCAGCGCACGCTGCACGATGGCGAACGAAATCCGTGTGATTCATGGTCCCTACCCCTGAGGCAACCCACGACGCCTAATGCGCCTACGCAGCCGCGTCTAATGCCGCGCATAGACGCGAAGCGAAGAAAACCCGTGATCCCCAAATACAACGCGAAAGCTTGAGTAATTGGCCTGCGCTGTTTGTAAGGCCCCACCCAACGGGGCATAACGTCGTGGACAGGGTACCTACAAGTCAAGTGTTATCTTCGTCACGGTTTCATCACATTTACCGGACCGGGCATCGCTAACATTCAGGCGCCATCGTGGGGGCTTTACTGCCGCGAGGGCATCGGCTGGACATATACGCCGAGACCCGACACTTGCCGCAGAGCGCGGTGTAGGGCTGCGGCATCAAAGATGCGTCATTGCAACTATCCACAATAGGGGGAAGTCGCATGTCGGAATATTATATCGGTCAGATCATGATGACCGGCTTCGGGTTTGCTCAACGCGGTTTTGCATTGTGCAACGGGCAACTCCTGCCTATCCAACAGAATACGGCGCTGTTTTCACTGCTTGGCGTTCAATTCGGCGGCAACGGTACGACCAACTTTCAATTGCCCAATCTGCAGGGACGAACACCTGCCGGCGGCGGCGCTTCGGCGGATCCGGGTTGGCAACCGTCGCCCTATGTGATCGGGGAAGTGGGAGGCGTGGAGTCGGTCACCCTTACCGGCACACAGCTACCGATGCATACCCACTCGGTCGGCGCGACCACCAGCACCGGCAACAGCAAGATCCCGACGAATTCCCTTTTGGGCACAAGCAACAACACCGCCATCCCCGTATTCGTAGCCGGCGGCACCAACACCGTCCCTCTCTATCCCGCAACCATCAGCATGACAGGCGGATCCGGTCCGCATAACAACATGCAGCCGTTTCGCGTCATCAACTTCAATATCGCTCTCACCGGCATATATCCATCACGCAGTTGATGGCTTGATGACTCATTCGTTTTCGGGAGGAGAAGCAACATGACGACACCTTACGTCGGCGAGATACGCCTGTTCGGATTTCAACGCATACCTACCGGCTGGATGGCCTGTGACGGCAGCCTTCAGTCCATTGCCAATTACCAGGTGCTCTACACCTTGCTCGGCACCACCTACGGTGGCGATGGCGTAAACACCTTCGGGCTGCCGGATCTGCGCGGCCAGGCCCCCGTGCATCAAGGTACTGGACTGGGGCTTACCCCCCGTGTACTCGGCCAAATGGGCGGCAATGAAAACGTCACCCTGCTGAGCAACCAGATGCCGAATCACAACCATAATTTCATGGCCAGCACCAACCCTGCGACTGATGTTTCACCGGGCACGACGGTACAACCCGGCGCCTTGCCCAGTGACCATCTTTATCTGCAAAACATTACCGGAACACCTACGCTCGACCCCATGGCCGCAACCATGATCGGGCAGACGGGCGGAAACCTGCCGCACGACAACATCATGCCTACGTTGACGCTGTCTTTCTGCATTGCCTGGGAAGGGATTTTCCCCTCACAGAGCTGATAACTGCGCAATCTCATTCGGAGAATGGCATGACCACACCTTATCTTGGCGAAGTGCAGATCTTCGGTTTCAACTTTGCACCGTATGGCTGGGCCCTGTGCAACGGTGCCACCTTGAACATCTCGCAGTATTCAGCGCTGTACTCCCTGCTTGGCACCGCGTATGGCGGCAACGGGACAAGCACGTTCCAACTGCCCAACCTCACCACGCGCGTACCTTGCAGCCAGGGCACAGGGCCCGGACTCTCGCAACGTGTTATCGGCGAGGCGTTCGGCGAAGCTGCGCACACGCTGATTTCCAACGAGATGCCGGTACATACGCATTCGGCGCTAGGGTTTGGTGGTGCTGGTACGCGTTCACCGCAACCCGCTGCCAACGCGGCGTTCACCAGTTCCGGCCTCTTCGAGGATTACAACAACAACCAGCAGCCCAATACCACGCTGCTACCTACCACGTTGAGCACCTACGGCGGCAGTCAACCGCATGAAAACTGCCAGCCTTTTCTCGCGGTGAACTTCTGCATCGCTTTGAGCGGCGCATTTCCGCAGTTTTCTTGAAGCTTTTCAGCACGCAACAGGCCGTGTCCACGAGCCCGTCGATCTGGCCTGTTGCGTACTAACCTAACTTGTTTCGTCGCGTGCAGACACTTCCCGCGTTTCCGTCCAAACAATTCGTTGCCACCGAACTGCCACAACAGCTGCGGCAGGATGGCTACGCCCTGCGCTTGGCGACCGAAAGCGACCTGGTGTTCCTGCGCGAACTTTATGCGTGGTCGCGCGCCGAAGAGCTGTCACTCATCCTGTGGCCCGAAGGCGCACAGGCTGCCTTTCTCGATAGTCAATTCGCCTTGCAGCACCGGCATTTTGTGCATTACTTCACCGATGCTGAATTCTTGATCCTGGAATACAAAAACGAACCTATCGGCCGTCTTTATGTTTCACGCGAAAAAGAAGATTGGTTGGTGATCGACATCGGACTGATGCCTGCCCATCGCGGCAAAGGCTTGGGTAGCGCTCTTTTGATGCAGCTGCTCGCAGCGGCGGAACGGGGTAAAGCGCGCAGCGTTGCGCTGCACGTCGAGCAACGCAATGTTCGAGCACATAAGCTCTATCGAAAACTGGGCTTTCGCGATGAATCCCTGGAAGGTTTCCACCAACTCATGCGATGGCGGGTCCCGGCCGATAGCGTTCAATTGAACACTGCCTGATAGATAAACCCTTCCTGGTTGCGCGCGACCGGCACCAAGAAAATGCCAAAATCGCCGATGCCTGGGCCGTCCATCTGATAGATGCGCTGCGGAAACAGCACCGCCGAGCTGTGATGGAACAGCAGCGAGAATGGCGCACGCACCATGCCGGGCACGGCCGCCACGGGTAATGGCCGCGCTTCGACCAGTACAAACGGCGATTTGCCGTGGCCAAGGTCCACGGTAAAGGTCTCGTTGATGCGACTAGCAAAATGCTCCAGCGTGAGAATTTGCACGCCACATTCCCCTAGTGGTTGCGCGATGTCGCCAGTGTCGCCTATGCCCGACAGCTTCGGCAATGCACTATGCAGATCATGAGAACGCTGGGCTGAGCACCTGCACGCTCAACCCAGCATCCGAGTTCCTATCAGTGAATTTCGTTGAGCGCAGGATCGCGTTCCACCTTGAACACCTTGGCCGGCGGCGTGCCCGACTTCAGCAGCTTGAGGTGGAGCTTGTTGGCCTGCTGGCAGGCGTTGCCGCCATCGACGAAGACGCCGCCCTGCTCGCACTTCCATTCGTAGAAATTGGCGATGCCGCCGGCGAGCTGCAGGCTGTAGTCGGTGCTGAGCGCTGCTGCGTCGAACGGCACGCCGGCTTCTTCGTTCTGGAACCAGCGCATCCACGCTTTCGAACCCACCGGCGGTACCTTGTCCGGCGCCTGGAAGGTGGGGTTCATCGGCGAAAGCTGCGGGCTTTCCGCCGTCATATGGCAGCTCATGCAGGAACTGACGGGGTTGTCCACCGGGCCATTCAGACGTCCATTCCAACCCAGGTGCGTGGGCGGCAACTCAGGCTTGGCATTGATCGCGGACTCGATGATCGTGGGATTGATCTTGGTCACCGTGGGTTGCTTGTTGGTGTAATTGTCCTTGTTGTTTTCCGGATCGTTACCCCACATCACGCCAACCGGTACGAGGTTGTCCCAACCGGGTTTCCCGGTAACCGCGCCGTTGTACTGGAAGGTGCCGAAGATCCAGCCTGTACCGTGGACGCGGCTGTCGCGCACGGCAAAATCCATCTGGATCAAGGCGACGTTCTTGATCTCGCGATTGGCCGAGGTGAAGCTATCGGTGATGTAGGCCTGCCATAACACCGGATTGGCCAGGAAGGGCACCTGCTTCAGGTCGATGTCGGCGAACAGCGCTTTGCAGACCACCGTGCCGTCGTGAAAACTATTGGGCTTGGACGTGAAGCTGGGATCGGGATCCTGCGGGTTCTTCCAGACTTCGCCGAAGGTATAAGCACCGACGTCGTTGTAGATGCCCACGGCGTAGGTCTGTCCCGTGGCGATCTGGGTGGGTGCAAGCTGCTTGGATTGGATCTGCGCTTCCTTGGTCAGCCCGTGGATGCCTTCGCGCCCCAGCGGTCCGTAGTGCTGCCATGGTGCGTGGTACCAATGCCGGATGGTGTTCTTCTGCACGACCCAGTCATTTTCGACGTTACCTTCCAGGCAATACTGCTTTACTGCATCGACATAGGGCCGCCACTGCTCGAAGTTGTTGGTGAGCTTGGCCGGCAGCAATTTGAAGAACGCCGGCGGCGGCCCGCCCGGCAATGTCGTTGGATAATTCTGGCTCAGCTGAAACAGCGGCCCTTTGTAGGTGGCCGGCGGCTGGTAGCCGAAATCCGGAAACGTTCCTGCGTTGGCGACAGCACTGAGCATCACCAGCGCCGACACGGCACCGGCTTTCACGCCTTTGGCGAAAAGCATGCGTTGTTCCCCCTATGTTGGTCGTCCTGAGTACAAGCGTTGCGCCTGTACGCGCGTGTCCGGTCTCCAGCTGGCCCGGACGGCCTTCCACGATCCACCGGCCGGTAACTTGATCCCGGTTATGTGGTGGAAATGTGAAAGTTGGGCCGTTCTTCGGAGGTTCCCGGCGCTACGCGCTCCATCCGGCTTTTCGCCGGGAAGGGCGATTTTCTCAATCGGCAGGCCCGGTACACGCTGCAAAGCGCTGGCCTTCGATATCCAGCACCGGCTTGCCATCCTGCATCACCTTTCCGGCGTAGTGCTGGGCGGAATCCAGCTGAATCCGCGCCGCGCCCTGGTGTGCGCCGCAGCTTAGCTGCCACGCCAATGCGGTGCTGGTGCGATGTTCGCCGCTGCGCTGGCAGTTCGCATCCGGTTCGATGCTATCGGCGAAGGTGGTCCACGGATCGGCGCCCTCGTAGAAGCATTTCCACTTCACCTGTTCCTTGCCATCCTTGAGCGTATGCAAGGTGATCTTCCACAACCCCGGCATTGCCTGGAAATCCGCCGGATCGGCGTGCGCACCAGTGCTGGCGGCAGCGGATGCGCCGATCAACATCAGCGCCGCAACCGGATTGGACCAGCGGCTCAGATAACCGGTAGAACGGGCTAGCAGGCTCATCGTTCACATCATCATGCGTAGTGGAAATCGCATACCCTGCCCGCCGAAGCAGGCAGGGCATGCATGGGAGCTTACTCAGTTTTTTGCTGCAGCGAGGTTACCGTCGCCGTCCCAATGACGGTGGAAGCTGAACATGTCCATCAGGTCGCCGATGGCCGGTGCGTTGAGCGGCACATACGGGTTGTAGGGCGGCGAGATCGGGTTCGGCAGGTTGTCGCGGCTGCGGTGGGAGATGGTTTCATCCAGGTCCCAGTTTGCTTCCACGAATTTGTCGAAGGACACGTGATCTTCATACGTATGCACCACGCGGCCGCCCTGCGAATACTTCGACACCACGATCAGAGGAATGCGCGTGCCGTCGCCGAAGAAATCGATCGGCTGCACGTAGCCGGAGTCGTAGTAGCCGCCGCCCTCGTCGAAGGTGATCATCACGGCGGTGTTGTCCCACAGCTTGGGGTTGGCCTTCACCATGTCGATGATCTTCTGGGCATAGCCTTCGAACAGTTCCAGCTTGGACGAGGCCGGATGGCCGTCCAGCAGTCCATCCGGCTTGGCGATGGATACCGCCGGCAAGCTGCCGTTCTGGATGTCGCTGTAGAGGTTGTTGAGATCCTGGTTGTGCGCACGCAGGGTTGGGTTGGTCATGATCTGCGTGGAATACAGGAACGGATCGCAGATGTTGCAGAAGGTGCCGGCTTCGCCGTCTTCCTTGCCGCCGTCCCAGCCTTCGCCGTAGTACTTCCAGCTGACGTGATGACGCGACAGCAGCAAGCCAAGGTTTTGCTGTTTGGTAGGCGGAATGGTGAACAGGTCGGCGCCCAGCGGTGCGGGCGCACCCGTGCCCAGGTAGCCGGGGTTGTAGTTGTTCACCAGGTAGTACGCGCCTTTCTTGCAGTCGCCGTGGCGGAAGGCGTCGTAGGGCAGGCTCTTGAGGTACTTGCGCACGGCGCCGACGCCGGGCTGGCTCTCGTCCGCGCAGTTCACGTAGGAGCCGCCGCTGTAGCCGTCCTGCACCCACCAGTTGTTGGTGCCCGCTTGCGAGTTGGGATTTTCGATCTGGTTCGACGGCGGCACGGCCGGCTCGCCGTTCGCATCGGCGTAATACACCAGGTCGCCGAAGCCCAGCATGATGTGATTGGCGCCGGTGCCGCCCATCACCGATTGATGGAAGTTGTCGCTGATCGTGTATTGCTCGGCCAGCTGCTTGAAGTACGGCGCATCACCCTGGGCCATGTTGAGGAACTGCATGGAGGTGGAGCCTTCGCCGGTGGTTTGATCGGTGAAGTTGGCCGGCTGCGCCTTGCCGTTGTTGCCGGCGCCCATGGTCACTTCCACCCATGGGAACAGGTCCGCACGGCAGCCGCTGGGGTTCTTCCAGGTTGCATGGCTCATGCTGCAGTCGAGCTGCTGCCACATCTGGAAGAAGCGATGCACGGGACTGTTGGCGTAATCGTTGTAGCTGATCGAAGCATGCAGGTCGACCGGCGCGTTCGGCAGCGTGGTGGGGAAGCGCGTGTCGATCACGTCGTTGGGCAGGCCCGTGCCGCCTTCGGCAAGGTAGGGGTAATAGTTCGACTCCAGCGCCGGTTCGATCGCTTCTGCCTGGGCCACGGAGGAAAGATAAGCCTGCGTGGGCGCACCGCCGGTGTTCATGGACGGCAGGTTGGTGTACGGGCTGGTGCGCGCGGGCGCATTGGCATAGTCGCCGGTCTGGCTTGCCTGCCATTGCTCGGCCTTGGCCACGTTCGGGCCGGGCGTGCCGTCAGCTTTGACGATGCCTTCGGAGAGCAGGTTCTCGACCGTCTGCCCCTTCGGCGGAGTGTAGGTGGCGAACACGTGGTCGAAGGTGCGGTTTTCGCCGATCAGCAGGATCACGTGCTTGATGGGCGTGCGCGTGCGGTTGCTCGCGTCGGCGGCGTCGGGGCTGTAGAGCGTAACGGCACCGCCGGGCTGGCCGCTGACGGGCTTGATGGCGGTGGCAGGCACGCTGGCGCGAAAGCCAGCGTCGTTGGTTTGATCGGCATTGTGCGCATTCGCCACGCCGACCAGGCTGGTGACGAGTGCGCAAAGGACAAACGGTTTCAACCGGGTACGGCCAAACTTCGTGGGCATAACGGGTGTCTCCTGCGGCATGCTTGCTGCGAAAGCCTGCAATCGAGTAATCCCCCTGATTACGTTGGTCTGCGCTTGGCTTATCCCCACAAACCGCCAGGGAGTGTGCGCTCCCTATATGACGCAACGTTGGCAGCAGCGCGACATGGCGTAATGCGCGGATGACAGTGCTGCGACAAAGGTGACGCGCTGCACGCCGTATTGACGCAAGGTTTACGTATGCGCGGGAAGGACGTCGAAGGGCCGCATCATTTCGTTGTCCTCGTGCTCAAGGAAATGGCAATGCCATACGTAGCGGCCGGGCTCGCCTTCGAAGCGCATGGCGATGCGCGTCACCATGCCGGCATCGGCACGTACCGTATCCTTCCAGCCAAGTTCTTGCGGTTCCGGCGACACGGGCGGACCGGTGAACACCAACTTGCGATGGGCGCTCCAGGCAAACAGATCGAACGGCCGGCGATCAATCACCTGGAACCGCACCAGATGCAGATGGATCGGATGCGCATCGCCGGTCAGGTTGAGGAAGCTCCAGGTTTCAATGCTGTTCTGGCGCGGGTTTTCGGTGACCGGATCGGACCAGCGCTTGCCGTCGAGCAGCATCTGCATGGCGTTGCCGTTGGCATCATCGCTCTCGTTGAGCGTAAGGGTGCGGTCGTGCACGGCGGTGGCCGGGTCGATCCGCACGACCGGACGCAGCGCCGCCGGCAATGCGGACGTATCGCGGCGAGCGACCGTACCCACGCGAAACTCCAGGATGCCTTGCGACTCATGGCGCAGTTGCAGGGTTTTGCCGGCGAATCTGGCAAAGTCGATCACTACGTCTGCGCGTTCGGCGGGATACAGCTCGATACGGGCGCGTTCCAGTGGCGCTGGTAGCAAACCCTGGTCGCTGGCGATCTGCTGCATGGCCTGGTCGTGCGATAGCGACAGATCGAAGAAGCGCGTGTTGGAGACATTGATCAGGCGGAAGCGATAACGCCGCGGCTCCACGTCCAGATACGGAAAAACCTTGCCATTGCACAACACCAAATTTCCGAGACATTGCATGACCCATGGTGCATGAGGGTCATCCGATACGGGATAGTAAAGCTGCCCATCCTGCGCAACGAGGCGATCGCACAGCATCAGCGGAATGTCGTAATCGCCAGCGGGCAGATTGAGCGCCAGCTCTTCCGCATCGCGCACGATGTACGCGCCAAACAGGCCGGCATAGATGTTGAGCCGCGTAATGCCCATGGCGTGATCGTGGTACCACAGCGTGGCGGCATCCTGTCCATTGGGGTAGTGGTACAGCGCTGAATGGCCGGGCGTATACCAGTCCTCGGGAAAACCATCGGAGCTGGCCGGCGCGCGTGCACCGTGCACGTGTGTCACCGCACGCACGTCGGGCTTGCCGCGTTCCGCGCCATGGATGGTGTGGTCGATCGGCAAGAAGTGCCTGGACGGCAAGGCGTTGACCCATTCCACCAGCAAAGGCTCGCCACGTCGCGCCTGGATAGTGGGACCCGGAAATGTTCCGTCATAGCCCCACAGCGAGGTCACGGGAATATCGCGGTGCAGATGCAGTTTGCACTCGCGCATTTCAATCCGATAGCAGGGCAGCGTACGGCCCGGATAGGCCGGATGCTTGCGTTGGCTTGCAGCTCGCGCCACCGATGGAACAGGCAGCGGATCGACAAAGCGCGCCAGCGACGTCGGGTTGATCAAGGGCACCTTGGGCGCCGCCAGCATCGCCGCACTGGTCCGTACTGGCATCGCCATCGGCATCGACGCCTGTGCGATGCGCCACGCATCTGGAAGGGTGCATGCGCCGATCATCGCTCCGGCGCTGCGGAGAAAATCGCGCCGCGTGATCGTCATGCGCATGCCGCCCGGGTTCGGCGATCGCAAGCATCGGTTCGCTGAGTCATCCAGTCACCCTAAGCGGGTGAAATGACAGAAATGTGGCAGTGCCGCCTGTCTTCAGCGCTCGGCCATGTTCGTACCGATGCGCCGCCAAACCGAAACCGGCACATCGCCGTTCGGCCGCGGCGGCACGCGATAGCTCAGCGTGTCACCCTTCAATTCGTACTGCCTGCGCTGCTGCTGGCCCTCCCAGTTGGGAAACGATGCGCCGTCGATATGGAAGATCAGTTCGCCGCGCACGGAATCCATGCTGATCGTACCGAAGTGCGTGCTGGAGCCCATCACGGCGGCTTTGTATTCGGCGTCGCTTCCCTTCGTCTTGTCGCCGCTACTGAAGCGCGGGCGGTCGGATCGAAATATCTGCAACGAATAGTGGCCTTGCCGGTCGATCAGCAGCACGCCCTTCGGCTCACTGCCGAAGTCGGACGTGCGCGATCCATCCGGATGCAACACGTCAGCCGCCGCCAGTGTCCAGGTTCCGGCAAGTGTCGATGGCGCGATCGGCGGCATGGCGAGCGCTGCCGAGGCTGGGAGTATCAGGCTGCCCAGCAGGCTGACGAAAACGGCGGCTAGTGGCGATCGTTTCATGGGGCTTTGCTCTCACGCGTTGATATATGGGGTGATGCGCAGCCTAGCGCCGGCTGGTGAGGGGATACACATGCCGGAACGGTTTTCAGTGATTCGAATTCACAATGATGGAGTCGTTCCCATAGGGATGCGAGAAGCGACGGAAGCGCAGGAGATCGCATGCTACGCTCTGGCTTGGACAACACGCATTGCAAGCGGCGACCTTGCTTTCATGATCAACACGAACGACCCAGCAGGCGCGGCCCAGGCATTCGATGTCCAGTGGGTATTCGGCAACGTCACAGAAATGCTGCGCAGCCAGCTGGTCGCATTCTGGCTGCAGGAAGGCGCATTGACGAACCCGGACGAAGCCTGGCGCCGTGCGTTTGAAGTTGCGTGTGTGCTTGAAGATGAAGCAACTGGAAGCATCGCGGGCGTTTGCACGGTCGCGATTCACATGGACGATCATGGACGGTCTTATGGCTTCGTACGCATTTTCATTCGGCCGCGCGATCGCGCAGTAGGCCTGAATGTCCGGCTGATGCAGCGGATGATCGAAGGATTCACGATGCTTGCGCGCGAACCGGGTGGTCCGCATCGCCTGGTTGCGACGATCGAGAATCGCAAGCTGGAGCGTCGCGCTGCGCAGAGGATCCTTGCGCGGTTGGGCTTCGCGCATGTCGGCGTTGCGCCGAATGGCGAGCGGGTCATGCAGCGTGTGCTTGCCACATAACGCTTTGATTTGCCTCTCACAGGAGGCGCAATACTCCTCCCCCTGCTTGCAGGGGGAGGTTGGGAGGGGGTGAACACTTGCGGGAAAGTCTGAGGCAAGTACTCACCCCGCCCCAACCCTCCCCTGCAAGCAGGGGAGGGAGTTTGTGTGAGGCATCGTCAAGCTCTTTTCATACTTAGAACTTCTTGGTGAAACCCACACTCAACGCATTGTCGTTGAGGTGGCTGGCGAACTGGCCCTGGTAATCCAGGTACAGGCTCCACGATGCACCGGCTTGCGCCGTGATGCGCGCACCCAGCGTGGCTACGCCGCGTCCCAGCGAGTCACCTGGTAGCGTGAACGCGGTGCCATCCTGGCTGGTGACCTGCACCACCGCGTTGCTGACGCCGCGCGTGTCGTAGCGGTAACCCACATCGAACTGCGGCACATAGCTGATACCTTGCGCCACGAACGGCCGTGAAACCAACACACGTGCATAGGGTTGCAGCGTGTTGTAAGTGCTGCGCGCGCCCTGTACCGCAAAAGCGGATGCCAGCGGGTTGCTGCTTGGCACGGTTTCGCCAAAGGCATCCAGGCTCTGGTGCTGGTACAGCGCACCGATTGCCGGCGTCACCTTCCATTGTGCCGCCGTCATCGGCCATGCGGCCTGCAGCGCAGCAGCCGTGGTATCGCCGCCCGGATTCGCGACACCGTGACCGATGCCCGTCTGTCGATACACGCGATAGCTGCTGTGCGCTTGATCGATCATGCCCGATAGCACCACCGGGCCTGCGTTGGCGTAGGCATACACACCGCCGTGCACGTTGTCGATATTGCCGTTGCCGCCGTTATGGTCGTTACCGTTGATGCGATCGAAGCCGGCTTCCACGCCGAGGTGCAGTGTGTCGCTTATCGCGTGATCGAAACCGCCCTGCAATCCGAACACCGAACTGTTCAAGCCATGGCTACCGGAGAACGAGCTGCTGCCGCCGCTGTACTGCACCCACAGATCGCTATGGCACGACGATGCGACCGTATTGGCGTGCGCGGCATGGGCGCCGTCGCATGCCGTATCGCTGGAACGTAACGTGGCGCCGAGCACGGTTGAGAGCATCTGCTGCCCAACCAGGTTTTCACTGCGTACGAGGTTGGCGTAGAGCGCACCATCCGTCGGCGCGACGATCGTTGGTGTTGGTGTTGGCGTCGTAGTGGGTGGTGGCGTGGGCGTGGACGAGGTCAGCACCAGGTCGGCCTGCGTCGAGGTGTACGTGACGGTCGGGTTCAGCGCAGTCGGCACGGAGCCACTCGACGTGGTCGTCGCGAACTGGCCGCTCAACGCCTTGGCTTGCAAAAGCGTGTAGGTGTTAGTGGCGTAGGTACCAGGCGCGTAGATCAGGCTGAGCGTGCCGGCCAGGCTGGCGTTGCCGTTCACCAGCAACTCCGACGCCTGCGTCGGCGTCACGTCGATCTGCAACGTCGCGTCCGCGTTTTGCGTGTAATTGCCGTTGATGGTCAGCACGCCGACCGAACCGCCCGGCCACACCGTACCGTCACTGGTCACGTCGCCATCGATGGTGCCGTGACCGCGCAAGGTGCCGCCGGTGTCTACCGTGACATTGCTTTGCACGGATGCGGTGGCATGCGAACTGTCGCCTACTTCCAGCGTACCTGCCTGCACCGTGGTGCTGCCGGTGTAAGTGTTCACGCCATTGAGGATCAAGGTGCCACTGCCGATCTGTGCAAGGCCGCCGTTACCGCTGATCACCGAGCTGTAGGTGACGGTGTCGGTGCGATCGAACGCCACCGTGCCGCTATTAGCCACGTTGCCGCTCACCATGCCGCTGGTGTTGCCGTTGGCGATCTGCAAGATGCCGCCGGTAATGATGGTGGCGCCGTTATAGGTGCTATCACCGGTCAGAACCAGCGTGCCGCTACCGGTCTTGGTCAGCGAACCGGACCCGCTGATTACGCCGTTGTACACACCGTTGGTCGACTGATCGAACGTGAGGTTGACGCTGCCGCCACTCACCGGCGCAAACGTGACGTTGCCGACGATGCTGGTGCTGGTGCCGACCAGCGTGCCGCTGGTGATCGTCCATGCCTGATTGGCGTTGCCTGTACCAGTCAGAGTCCAGGTACTTGTGCCCGTCTTGCCAAACTGGGTAAAGCCCTGGATCGCCGAGCCACTTCCGACTGCACCAACTATGCCTACGTCGAAGCTGCCGTTGGCGTTGCCGCCGAGCGTGAAGGTATCGCCGTCATGGATGCTGCCGCTGGTGCTGACCACATTGCCGGTGAAGGCATACCCCGCTTCCACCACCAGCGTGTTGCCGCCGCCACTGAATTCGACCGCGTCCGCCTGCACGCCGCTGGCGCTCAGGCCACCTGCAATGCTGCCAGCGTTGACGACTGTCGAGCCGCCCGTGGAAACCACACCGACGCCACCTGCGCCGCCGCTCCCGTTGCTGCCACTGGGTGAAGAACTGGACATGCTGGCGGCGAGCGACACCAGCTCGGGAGAACTGCCTGACGAGCCACCCACGCCGCCCGCGCCGCCTACACCACCGGTGATCGTGCCGGTATTGGTGAGGTTGAAGCCAGCGCCACTTACGCCGGCTCCACCCGCGCCGCCATTGCCGCCGTTACCCGCAGCGATCGCCGTGTTATAGCTACCGCCGCCCACACCACCCGCGCCGCCCGCGCCACCGGTGATCGTGGCGTTATTCGTCGCCGTAAAGTTAGTACCGCTAAGGCCGGCACCGCCGACACCACCGGCGCCACCGATACCCGCGGTGCCGCTAAGGCCAAGCGTCCCGGCGTAGGTGCCGCCGCCCGAAGACGCAACACCGCCCCGTCCACCTTGCCCGCCGATACCACCCGTGACAGAACCGGTATTGGTCAGCGTGAACTGATCGCCGCTAACGCCGCTACCGCCAGCGCCCGCTGCACCACCATTGCCGCCATTCCCACCATTGCCGGCGACGCCAGCAGACGAATCGCCGCCAGCAGCGCCATTTTCGCCACCGCCGCCGTTTCCACCCCAGCCGCCATCGATCGCGCCACTGTTGGTCAGCGTGAACGCGGAGCCGGTAACACCTGCGCCGCCCGCACCCGCCGCCCCCCCCATGCCGCCGCTACCGCCATTGCCACCGACGCCATTGGCCGTAGCACTGGCAACGGTGGTGTTGGCGCCACGATAGGTCCCGCCACCGTATCCGCCCCAGCCGCCGTTGCCGCCCGTGATCGCACCGGCGTTGGTCAGCACGAATCCGGCACCGCTGACACCGGCGCCGCCCAAGCCACCACTACCGCCCTGGCCACCGTCGCCGCTGTTACCGCCGTCGGTGGAAATGTGCAACTGTCCAGCGATAAATCCTTGGAACGACGCGTACCCACCCGAGCCGCCACCGCCACCGACGCCGCCAGAACCGCCGTAGCCACCAGCGATCAGACCTGTATTGGCAAGGGTAAAATTGCTGCCGGTGACGCCGGCGCCACCGGCACCACCCGCGCCGCCCATGCCACCGTTACCGGCAGCACTCACCGTGGCATAGCCCGTGACCGGTACGCCGTTACTGTTGTAGACGTTGCCAAAGTTGGCTTGACCACCCTGGCCGCCGCTGCCGCCGCCACCACCGTTGCCGCCCCCGATGCGCCCATTGTTGGTCGCCGAGAAGCCATCGCCCGACACGCCGGCGCCACCGTTGCCGCCCACACCGCCTGCACCACCGATGCCGCTATTGCCTGCGGTGGATTCCACCGAGAAGCCGCCATACGCCGCATGACCACCACCACCACCGGCTCCTCCAGCGCCCCCATTCACGTAGGCACCGTTGGCATTCGTGAGTGTGAAAGCGCTGCCGCTGATGGCCGCCCCACCGGCGCCGCCCACACCGCCGGTGCCGCCCATCCCGCCCGCGCCACCGGTACTTGTGCTGGTGGTCGTATAGGCACCCACGCCACCCCTGCCACCGTAACCACCGCTGCCGCCAGCACCACCGGCACCGCCGACGGCGCTGCCGGTGTTGTTCACGGTGAACGACGTGCCGGTGATTCCCTCGCCGCCACTGCCGCCGTTACCGCCCATTCCACCAGCGGCGCCGCTTGACGCTTGCGCGTACGCCCCTGCACCGTTACCTATTACGCCCGCACCGCCGGCTCCGCCATCGCCGCCGCTGCCACCGATACCGCCTGAAATCTGGCTTCGGCTGTTAACGGTGAAGCCGGTGCCGCCGATCGCGGCGCCGCCGGCGCTACCGTCGGTTCCATTGCCGCCGGCCGTCGGAACATAGCCGCCGCTGCCATATTGGCCCAAGGACCCTGCCGTACCCTGGCTGCCCTGGACAACAACACTGGCACCCCCTGCACCCACACCCAGCGTCGTGCCGGCGGCCATGGTCACGCCGCCATTGAGGCTGCTGCCGTTGCCGGTGACATCCAGCTCGCCGCCGCTGACCGTGACGCCGCCATTGATCTGCGTGTTGTCGCCAGCGAGCACCAAGGTGCCCGCCTGGGTCTTGTTGAGCCCTGCATCGGAAACCAGCGTGTTGTCGAGTGTGGCGACCCAGCTTGCGCTGGCGCCGCTGCCGTCGCCGACGCTGATCACCGGCGCGCTGTCGTTACCGCTCACCAGTGTCAGTGTGTCGCCGGTCAGGACGTAGCCGTTGCTGGCGAATTGCAGACCGGTGGCCTGCACCGCGCCCGCGCTGTTGTCCACGGTGACGGTACCGGCTGCGCCGCCGAAAATGCCGAAGCCCGGTTGCGGCTGCATCGGCGCCGTGCTGTCGGCGTTGGCATCGGTCCATGTTGGCGAGGTCACCGACCATGTGCCGCTGCCGCCGCCAAGCTGGCTCGCGCTGGCCAGGCCGTTGGCGTTCCAGAAGTTCAACGTGAGGCCGGCCGAGTCAAGCAGATTGATCTGCTTGTCGGCACTCAGATATTGAAGGGTGAAAACACCGCCAGCCGGCGTGGCGCCCAGGGAAACGCCGCCATTACTCTCGGTCAGGTTGCCGCCGTAAGTAAACAGGTTGTACAGGCCCGGCCCCATGTTGCCGACGTCGACGATATTCACCGTGGCGCCGTCCAGTTCCAGGTTCCCATTGACCGCCACGCTGGTGCTGCGGCCGAAACTCTGGAAGTTGGGCCCCGGCGCGCCGAGCGAGAAGGTGAACCAGCTACCTTGCTCCGCGACCAGGCTGCCGACCGTGAGCGCGCCGGTCGGCGCGAGGCTTGCGCCCGAAACAAGGTCGACATTGCCTACGACAAGGCCCGAACCACTCAGCGAAGCGCCATTGCCCACATTCACGTCGCCGGCGATGGCCGCGCCAGTGGCTACCTGCAGCGTGCCGCCCGCGACGGTGGTAGCGCCGGTGTACGTGTTGTCGCCGGCGAGTGTCAGCGTGCCGGCGCCTTGCTTGACCAGCGAGCCGCCACTGCCACCCGCGTTGCCGCCGTCGGCAATCACGCCATCGAACTGGGTGTTGTTGGCGGTGCCGAGCGTGAGCGTATTGCCGCCAAGATAGACCGTACCGGCGCCGGTGAGATCACCGATGGTCGTGCCGTCAGTGCCGACACCGGAAATATCCAGCGCGCCGTTGTCGATGACGCCGCTCGATGAAGCGATGCTGCCCAGTCCCGCTAGCGCCAGCGTGCCGCTGCCGATGGTGGTGGCGCCGGTATAGGTGTTGTTGCCGGTGAGCGTGAGCGTGCCGGCGCCTTGCTTGACCAGCGAACCGCCGGTGCCGCCCGCATTGCCGCCGTCGGCGATCACGCCGTCGAATTCGGTGCTGTTGGCGGTGCCGAGCGTGAGCGTATTGCCGCCGAGATTGACCGTGCCGGCACCGGTGAGATCACCGATGGTCGTGCCGCCGTTGCTGACGCCGGAAATATCGAAGCTGCCGTTGTCGGTGACACTGCTCGACGATGCAATGCTGCCCGTGCCCGATAGCGCCAGCGTGCCGCCGTCGATGGTCGTACCGCCAGTGTAGCCGTTGTCGGCCGTAAAGATCGTGGTGCCGGCCAGCACGTCGACGGTGCCTGCGCCGCTGATCGTCGGCGCAAAGACGTAGCCGGCGTCGGTGTGGTTGAACACCAGCGAACCCGATCCGTCACCGAAGGCCACGCTGCCGGTGTTCAACGTGCCGGACCCGGCCGGTGCATCGCCGGCGGCGGCACCGATAGTCAACGTGCCGACCGAACCGCTGTCAGCGGCGATCACCACATTGTTCGCGCTGACGGAGCCGCCATTGGCGACCGTCAAAGTGCCGGTGCCGCCGTGATTGCCCACGATGACATCCTGCGTCGCGGTGACGCTCGATCCACTATCGGTCACGATCACGTTGCCGGTGGCGCTGGCCTGGTCGGCGATGGAGAAGAAACCGTTCGCGCTGACCGTGCCGCCGCCGGACACGGTGAGCGTGCCGTTGCCCCATTTGCCGATATTGATGCTGGCGTCCGCGTTCATCGATGCACCGCTGGTGACGGTTACCGCGCCGACGTCGCCGATGGATTGGCCGATATTGATCTCGCCGTTGCTTTGAACGGTTGCGCCATTGCTGGCCGTCAGCGTGCCGGCGCCGTTGCTGCCGATCAGGAAAGGCGTGCCGCCGCCTGCCGCAGTGATGCTTGAACCCGCGCCATCAACATTCAATGTGGCGTTGTCGACAACCTCTGCCGTGTTGCTGACGCTACCGCCGCCCGTGATGGCCAGCGTGCCTGCATTGATCGAGGTGGTACCGGTGTAGCTATTGGCGCCGGTGAGCGTCAGCGTGCCGGTGCCTTGCTTGACCAGCGAACCGCCGGCGCCGCCTGCGATGCCGCCATCGGTGATGACGCCATCGAATTCGGTGTTGTTGGCGGTACCGAGGGTGAGCGTGTTGCCGCCGAGATTGACCGTGCCCGCACCGGCCAGATCGCTGATGGTCGTGCCGCCATTGCTGGCACCGGAAATGTCGAAGCTGCCGTTGTCGGTGACGCCGCTCGACGACGCAATGTTGCCCGAGCCCGACAGCGCCAGCGTGCCACCCTCGATGGTCGTACTGCCGGTGTAGCTGTTGTCGGCGGTGAAGAGGGTGGTGCCGGCAAGCACCTGGACCGTGCCGTTGCCGCTGATCGTCGGCGCAAAGACGTAACCGGTGTCGGTGTGGTTGAACACCAGCGTTCCCACGCCGTTGCCAAAGGAAACGGTAGCGGTGTCCAACGTTCCTACCGCCGCCGGGGCGTCGCCCGCTGCAGCGCCGATGTTCACCGTACCGACGGAGCCGCTGTCCGCGGCGATCGCAAAGTTGCTGGTGGCAATCGCCGTGCCGCCGTCGGCGACGGTAAGGCTGCCCGTGCCGTCGTGATTGCCCACCTCGATGTTCTGTGAGCTCACGCTTGAACCGCTGCCGGTGACCAGAACGGTACCGTTGGATCCGACATCGTCGGCGATGGACAAGAAACTGCTGGCGTTGACCGTGCCGCCCGCAGACACGGTGAGCGTACCGATGCCGAGTTGACCGACATTGATGAAGGTGGTGCTGCTCAGCTGCGCGCCGCTGGTGACGGTCACCGTACCGTGGTCGCCTGCGTTCTGGCCAATGTTCAATTGACCATTGCTGTCGACGGCCGCGCCGTTGCTGACGATCAGCGTGCCGGTGCCGTTGTCGCCGATCATCATCGGCGTCCCGTTCGGGGGGAGGGTGGCGGTGATGTTCGAGCCCGCGCCATCGGCCACCACGGTGCCGTTGTCGATCAACGTGGAAATGTTGGAAAGGGTGCCGCCGGCTTTCACCGACAGCGTGCCGGCGTTGATTGTCGTGATACCCGTGTAGTTGTTATTGCCGGTAAGCGTTTCGTTCCCGGCATTCAGCGTCAATCCACCGGTGCCGCCGATCGATCCACTAAAGGTATCGTTGGCATGGGTAAGCGTGAGCGTACTCGCACCGAGGTTGACGTTGCCATTGCCACTCAGCGATTGGATGGAAGCCCCGTTCGTATTGCTGATGTCGAACGAGCTGTTGTCGATGACATCGCTCGAATTGGCAATGCTGCCGGTGCTGGTGAGCATCAGCCTGCCCGCGTTGATCAGCGTGGCGCCGGTGTAGATGCTGGTGCCGGTCAATGCCAGCGTACCGGCGCCGCTCTTGGTGAGAGAGCCCGCTCCGCTGATGACGCCAGCTTCCATCAACGTCGTACCAGCGTCCGCAGACAGAGTGCCGCCATTAGTACCCAGTACCACAGCGCGACTGGATGCCGTGGATGAAGTCGTTTCCAGCGTGCCGCCATTGAATGTCAGCGTGCCCGAACTGGAACCCAGGCTGGCGTCACCGGAAATGGCCAGCGTGCCGGCCACCAGAGTCCAGGGTGTCGTCGATGCGGTTGTGCCCGTCAGTGTCCAGATGCTGGTGCCGAGCTTTTCGTAGTGCACGAAGCCCTGATATTCGGAACCGATTTGCGACACGGCAAAATTGCTGTCGGTGTCACCGCCGAGTGCAAGCGTATCGCCGCCATTCGTGCTGCCGCTGCTGCTGAACACCTTTCCCGTCATGGTCGACCCGGCCTCTATGACCAGCGTATTGCCGCCACCGCTCAGGTCGATCGCAGCGGCCTGCAAACTGTTGACGTTGCTGCCACCGGCAATGGTGCCGCTGTTGGTGATGGTCGAGCCGCCCGTCGACACTATGCCCACGCCGCCGGCGCCGGCTACGCCATTGCTCATGGTGCCGCTGGCGCCGAGGCCCCCCTGACCGCCGGTGATGTGGCCGGTATTGGTGACGGTGAAGGACGCTCCCGAGATGCCCACGCCGCCGTTGCCACCGTTACCGCCATAACCGCCACCGCTGACCTGACCACCACCGCTGCCGCCATTGCCGCCGCTGATAGTGCCGTTCGTGGAGAGCACAAACCCGCTGCCAGACACGCCAGCACCGCCGCTGGCGCCGTTGGCGCCCCTGTAACCGGCGCCGCCATTGCCGCCGGCGCCACCCGTTATCGAAGTGCCGGCGCCGCTGGTGATTGTGCTTCCTGAGCTTGCAAAGACACCCGCGCCACCACCGCCACCGCCGCCGCCGTAACCAGAAGTCCCGCTAAAACCGCCAATGCCGCCGCTACCGCCGTTGCCGCCAGTGATGCTCCCATGGTTGGTAAAGCTTGGTCCGGCAATCGATTGCCCCACACCGCCGCCACCGCCACCGCCGCCGCCGCCGCCGACAAGGGGCCCCGGAAAGCTCTCGCCACCGCCGCCGCCGCCACCACCGCCATAGCCGAGCGTATTGAGTCCACCGCCTGCACCGGCCGCACCAGGCCATCCGGCAACACCGCCCACGCCACCGCTACCGTTGACGCCCTGACCCGCAACGCCATTGCCTTTGCCATCGGCGCCGCTGCCGCCGGAATTGGCATAGCTACCCGAAACGACGGCACCCGTGCCGCCCGCGCCACCCTGCCCGCTGTTGGTGCCAGCGCCGCCGTTGCCACCGGCCACGCCGCAGATGACCGTTGCGCTCGGTATGCACGTCTGCGACCACGCCGGCGACGCGACGACCGCCAATGCCATGGTTACTGCAATCGCCAAAAGGCGCGATTTCGGCTCCGGCTTCGATGACGCATCCGCGCCTTGAGTGGCACCACCTTGCGGCGAGCTTGCCAGTTCGGAGGCTACCTGTAGCACGCCCAACGTGCGATTGAAAACGATGCGATAAATACGGTTCAAGGCAATGGCTCCCCGTTAAGCCTGCGAGTTGTCGGTCGGCGTTCGCCATGCGCACGTGCGCAGTAGGCGTGCCGGGTTTTTTCGATCCAAAAAATGCGAAGAAGCAGCGCGGATGCGCGGCGCTCAAACCACCTGCACGCGGCGCGGATTCAGCGCCGGGTCCAGCCAGAAAACGTCGTTCTCGAAACGGCGGAACACATCGGGCGGCAGCACGCTGCTGCGCTCGCGCACGTCGATTTTCTTGCGCACTGTGTGCAGTCCCGGCGTGCCTGCGCGCAGGTCGAATTCATCGGCCTGGAAGCGGATCTCTTCGAAGTCGTGGGCGTGAAGCGGTTCGCCGATGAAGTCGTAAACGGCCTGGATGGCACGCGCCGGATCACTCACCAGCGTTTCGTAGCGCAGCAGCATCAAGTTGGACGTGTCGTCACCGTAGAACGCTTCTTTCAGCGCGTTGTAGGCAAAGCCGACCATGCCGTCGCCATTGGCCAGGCCTTCGGCACGCGAATACACCGTGCCGCCGGTCTGGTAATTGAAAATGGAAGACGGTTGGAAGGTGTTCCTGCGGACGAGCTGCTCGATGCTGTCGATGATCCACGACACATGCCGCACGCAGGCGATCACCTTGCCTTGCGGAAACAGTTCCTTCAGGTGCTGCATGCGGGTGCACCAGATGCGGTTGGTATCGAACACCACCTCGGCGCCGTATTCGGGGCCGTAGTAGGCATCGAACAGACCTTTGAGCATGCGGCGGCGCTGTGCGTCGCTGACGAATACCGAGTACTCGTTGCGGCCGCTCAGCTCGCCCAGCATGGTGCTGAAGGCGCCGCCCATCGGGCCGCTCATGCCCGCGTGGAATCGCGGGTTCTGGCTCAAAATGGCCGCAAGCAAGGTCGACCCGGACCTTGGCAGGCCCGAGATAAAGTGAAACCGGCGTTCCATCGGTTGTCCCCTGTTTCGCGTGCGGTCGCTCCGGACTGCCTCGCGTGTCAGTTACGTGATGTATTTCTCAACTTTGTATCCCCAACGATGCTAGGGGAACGAACTGCGAAGGGACATGTCTGTGCGTCTCACGATTGCGACGCACGTGCAGGATGCGCCCCGCCGAATGGGATCAGCGAAGCTCGGTGAGGTTGCTGTTCCAGCGGCGGGCCATCAGGTCGACGGTGGGATTTTGTTCGCCCCGGATGCTGGCCGCGCGATAGGCGCCGGGCGCGATGCCGAAAGCCTGCTTGAACAGGCGGCCGGCGTGGCTTTCGCTGGCAAACCCGAGCGCCGGCGCCAGTTCGGCCAGGGGGAGATGATCGAACGCCCGGTTGTCCAGCCGATCGCGCAACTGCTGCAACCGGCAAAGCTGGATGAAGCGCGCCACGCCGCCGCGGTCTTCGAACAGGCGATACAAGCCGGCGCGAGAAATGCCGGTGACGGTGACGATGTCCTGCACGGAAAAGTCGGGCGTGTCGAGGTTCGACTCGATCAGCCGCCGCACCGTTTCGCGGCGCACATGTTCGAGCCGGTAGAACTCCGAGCGGGCACCCATGCCGGCAGGATTCAGCGCCACCGACAACAGGTCGATCAGCGTGCGGGTGATCGCCGCATGCGCGCCCGACGGCAGATGCGGAACCTGCTCCACCAGCGCGCGCAACAGGGCACCCAACAGGGCGCCCTCCTTCGCATGGATACGACGCCCGTGCAGATTGTCCAAATCGCCAGCCGCCGCACGCACGGAATCACGCGCCACGCTCACGGTGATCAGCTTGACGCTGCGCGAGCCGCTTTCCATCGGCTCGCGGGTATCCAGCAGCAAGGTTTCGCCCGGCTTGACCGGCACGGCTTGCCCATAAGGGCCACCGATCAACTCGCCACTGACGACATGATGCATGACGAAATGATCAAAGCCATCGTCGGCCACGCGTTCCCGGCGGCGATGACGAACGCCGCCGTATTCGCGCGCGAACAGCAACGTGCGCTCCAATCGCCAGCTGCGCGAGCGCGCGAAGAATGGCGCGCTTGTGCGCTCCACGTCGGTACCGCGCGCATACAGATCGCGATAACGCGCGAAAGCCTCATGCGCTTCTTCGTAGGCTGCGCTGTCGAACGCAAAGATTTCGCTCACCTGGCCACCTCAAGCGCCGCGCGCCGGTAGCCGGTACTGGCCAGCAATGCCATGGCAACACCCACGACCGAGGCCATCATGCACACCCGGCTCAACGCCAGGGAAAGTCCGTGGCCGCCAAGGCCAAGGCCATCGCTCACCACACCTGCCATCCACGGACCAAACGCCTCGCCCGCCACGGCGGTGACGATGAGAAACACGCGCAAGCCCACGTCGCGCAAAGACGGACTCAGCATGGATGGCCAGCCTGCCAAGGCGGCGACCACGGCGCTGCTGCTGACCAATGAAGCCAGCGCCAGCCCAGCGCAAGCCGAAACGGGAGACGTGCTCCACAGCATCGCCCCCAGTATCGGAATGGCAAGCAGCAAGGCACCCGTCACGATGACCATGGGCGAGCGCCCTTCTCCGCGTTTGTTGACCAGGGTGTTGTCGATCAGGGTGCCGGCGATGAAATGTCCCAGCGGCTGCGCAACCAATGTCATCGCACCGAACACCAGCGCTGCCGTCGCGGGCGCCAGCCCCTGCTCCCGGTGCAATACCGATGGCGCCCACGCTCCAATGGTCCGCACCACCAGCACGCTGGCAGAGGCGCCGCAAAGATAAGCGCCCATCACCCACGGCTGGTCGCGGAACGCAGAAAGAAACATACGCAAGACGTGTCTTGGCCGGGGCAATGACACCTGCGGTTGCTCCGCATGGCGCAACAGCAAGGCCATCAGCAGCACATTCGGCACCGCCATCGCCACAAACAGCAAACGCCATTGCTCGGGCATTCGTCCTGGCAGCCATTTTGCGAACAAGGCCAGCGTTGCACCACCCAGCAGCAGCGAGAGACTGCGGCCGATCACCGAGGACGCCGTAAGCATGGCCACCGAACGAGCACGCCACTGCAACGCTGCGCGCTCCACCACCAAGCCCAGCGCCAGCGGCATGAAAATCGACTGCCCCAGGCCGACCAGAGCCCGACCGGCGACAAGCAGGACAAACGAATGGCCGAGCGCAACGATCAACATGCCCAGCATCCACGTCGCCACGCACGCCGCCAGCAAGCGAACGCGATGAGACGAATACGCCAGCGGCCAGCTGGCCAGCATGCCGCAGATATATAGCAACGCGAAGGCGGGTCCATCGAGCAGACCCAGTTGCGCATCCGACAGACCGAGGTCCGCCTTCCACAGCGGTGCCGCGACCGCGGGCAGATTGCGATCGATAAAGGCCAAGCAATGGCCACAGGCGAGCAGGCCGATCAGCGACGCCGGCATGCCTCCCGCATTGGAACGAGAATCGGACAGCCGCATGTCTCCCCTGGACCACTGTTCGTTTAAACGAATGACGCGATGCAGCCGTCCGTTTTGTGAGTTATGTCACAGCATCCAGCTAGCAATGTATATGCCAGACGGGCTCGACTGAAGCGTCTGAACACCCGTGGTCGGGCGGCGGCAGCCGCCGGACGCGACAGGTCATCTTGTGACCTGGTGAGGTCCTTCACCGGGTTGGCGACAGTTCCACCGATTGCACCGTCACCGGCAACGCGGAGCCCTGCTCGAAGGGTGCCGAGGGCGTCAGTTCGACGTGCATGGCGTACGGGTGGGTGGCGCGATCGTGGCGAATGGAAACCTGCTGACGGCCGGCGCCCGGCTTGTTCCCGTCAGCGCTGCCCAACGCCAACGGATAGCGTCGTCCGTCGATCCATAGATCCATCTTTGCGCGAGTGGATGCCGGCTGATAGTGCACGGTAAGTGTGTAATCCGTGGCTTTCGCATCGAGCTGCCAGCTCAGCTTGTAAAGCGTGGCAGGTGCTTCGTAGCCTTCGCCGTTGTAGTTGAGGTAATGCTCCGCGTGCTCCGGTTGCAGGTGGAAACTGCCGTCGGCGGCAGCGGCGAGGGCGCGCGGGCGAACGTGCAGTTGTCCCTTCAGCGGCAGCACGATGACGGGCATGAAGTCGTCGCTGTCGTTGGTCGACGCATGCGCAAGATGCGCCAGCGAAACGGTTATGCCATCGCCGTCGCGCTGCACCTCGCTGGTGGTGCCAGGCGATCCAAGCCGATAGGCAGAGCCGAACGCGGTGTCGACCACGCCCGGTATATGCAACGTTTTGTCCGCCGGCCATTTCGCGACGAACAGATACACCGCATGCGGCCCTGCCGTGGCGTATCCGAAGTCCAGCGATGCAAACGGTTGCCTGCGCGTGCCGTAGATCGCCTCACCGTTGCGCTTGAGCCACGCGCCGATGCCCTGCAGCACCTGCGCTTCGTAGGGCACGACGGAACCATCGCCTTCAGGACCGATGTTGAGGATGTAGTTGCCGCCCTGGCTCACCACGCGCACCAGCCGCGTGATGTTTTCGCGGACTTTGCCCGGCACGTCGTTTCTTTCCTGCCAGGAACGATAGCCCCAGGTTTCCGGAAAGATCGACGCCGGCGCTTGCCAGGGCAATTCCATCGCCACATCGGGCTCCGCGTTGTCGCCCATCACCGCGAAATCGCCGTAATGGTTCCACACGCGGCCGGAGATCATGGTCTGCGGCTGCAGCGTATGCACGGTATGCGCGAAGTGCGCGCTTTGCGCGGGCGTGGGCTTGCCCATGTCGAACCAGATTTCCGAGATCGGTCCGTAGTGGCCCAACAGTTCCTTGAGCTGCGCGACGTTGAAGGCTTCCTGCGCGGGCGTGATCGGATTGCTGTTGCCTTCGATGTACGCGTTGCCGCCGGGGTGATGCCAGTCGATGGTGGAGTAATACACGCCGAACTTCAGGCCGCCGCGTGCGCAGGCATCGGCGAGTTCTTTCACGATGTCCCGGTGATACGGCGTGCCATCCACCGCGTTGTAGGACGTCTGCGCGGTCTGGAACAAGTTGAAACCATCGTGATGCTTGGCGGTGATCACGATGAACTTCATCCCCGCCGCCTTCGCCAGCGCCACGATCGCATCGGGGTCGAATTTCTCCGGATCGAATTGTCTGGCGAGCGCTTCGTACTCCTTCGGCGGAATCGGCCCGTTGGCGAGAATCTGCTCGCTGTAGCCGTTGTCCACGCGCTTGCCGTTCCACATGCCGCCGGCGATGGAATACAGACCGAAGTGGATGAACATGCCGAACTTGCGGTCTTGCCAGGCGTTGATGGTTTCGGTGCTGGGGCCTGGGCCGGGTGGCGGTTGGGGTTGGTCGAGGGGGCGACTAGCTGGGATGGAAGCGCTCACGGCCGTTCCAGCCCAAATGCCTTGCGACCACGCCACGCTCACGGCGAGCCCGAACAGGATTTTCCGTACCGTGAAATCTTTTCCCATCTTATTGATTCCCCGTAAATAATTGCAGAAGTCGAGCTGGATTGCGCGAGTGATTCCCACTGCGCGGGTGAGCCAAGCAAAGCAGATATAGGTAGTTTTGCCTAATTTATCTTATAGAGATAAACTTACTAAACTTCGTAAAGATAAGGCCCACATGGATCCGGTACTTAATCCCTATGCCCCCGGAGCGGGCGCGCAACCGCATGAACTAGCCGGGCGCGACAACGTGCGCGAAATGGTTCGTATAGCAATAGCCCGGATAAGGGCTGGTCGTCCCGCCAAAAGCGCCATGCTGGTCGGTTTGCGCGGCGTTGGCAAAACCGTATTGCTGGACAAAATGCGCCTGGACGCAGAAGGTGATGGTTGCATCACCGCTCGCATCGAAGCGCCGGAGGGCCGGTCCCTTCCATCGATGCTCGCTCCACAGTTGCGCATCGCGCTGTTGACAGTCAGCCGCCTGGAGGTCGCAAAGGAAGCGGGAATCAAAGCACTTCGTGCTCTGGCCGGTTTCGTAAAGGGCTTGAAGGTCAAGTTCAACGACATAGAAGTGGGCATCGACTACGACCCCGAACCGGGCGTCGCTGACAATGGCGATCTCGAGCACGATCTGCAAGCGTTGTTCGAACGCGTCGGCGAGGCGGCGAAAATCGCAGGCACCGCTTTCGTCATATTCGTGGACGAACTTCAATACGTCAAAGAAGATGAACTTGCCGCGTTGATCACCGTGATGCATCGCATGTCGCAACGCGCGTTGCCTGTACTGCTGGTTGGTGCAGGCTTGCCGCAGTTGCGCGGACGTATGGGCGAAGCGAAGTCGTATTCGGAACGGCTTTTCGAGTTTCCTGAAATTGGAGCATTGAATCGGCAGGACGCCGGGTCTGCGCTAATCAAGCCGGCTGAGGAAAATGGCGTCGTTTACACCGAAGATGCGATCGAGGTGATTCTGGATCACACGCGAGGGTATCCCTACTTCATACAAGAATGGGGATCACATAGCTGGAACACCGCAGAGAAATCACCTATTGCATTGGAGGACGTGCAGAAGGCGTCCACGACGGTTATCGCTGCCATGGATGAAGGCTTTTTCCGCGTAAGGTTCGATCGGATGACGCCCGCCGAAAAAAAGTACCTCCGCGCAATGGCCGAACTTGGCCCCGGACCACATCGCTCAGGAGATATCGCCGAGGTGCTTGAGCGATCTGTTCAATCCATGGCACCGATCAGAAACAACATTATCGCCAAGGGCATGATCTGGTCGCCAAGCCATGGCGATACTGCATTTACGGTTCCCTTGTTCGACGAATTCATGCGCAGGATCATGCCTGGCAATGATTGGAAGCAATAGATTCTTGATCTTGCATGTACCAAGACAACGGGCGCCGAAGCGCCCGTTGCGTGATACCAAAACCAACCGCGATCAGATCGCGTAGTACATCTGGAATTCCAGCGGATGCGTGCTGGCGCGGTAGCGCGTCACTTCCTGCATCTTCAGTTCGATGTAGGCATCGATGAAGTCGTCGGTGAATACGCCGCCGGCCTTGAGGAAGTCGCGATCCTTGTCGAGCGCTTCCAGTGCGCCGTCGAGGCTGGAGCACACCTGCGGGATGTTCTTCTCTTCTTCCGGCGGCAGGTCGTAGAGGTCCTTGTCGGCCGGCGCACCCGGGTCGATCTTGTTCAGGATACCGTCCAGGCCCGCCATCATCAGCGCGGTGAAGGTGAGGTAGCCGGACTGGATCGGGTCGGGGAAGCGCACTTCGATGCGGCGGCCCTTCGGGTTGGACACGAACGGGATGCGGCAGCTCGCCGAGCGGTTGCGCGCGGAGTAGGCCAGCATCACCGGCGCTTCGAAGCCCGGCACCAGGCGCTTGTAGCTGTTGGTGGTGGAGTTGGAGAACGCGTTGATCGCCTTGGCGTGCTTGAAGATGCCGCCGATGTACCACAGCGCGAGCTGCGACAGGCCGCCGTAGAGGTCGCCGGAGAACAGGTTCTTGCCGTCCTTGCTGAGCGACTGGTGCACGTGCATGCCGCTGCCATTGTCGCCGACGATCGGCTTGGGCATGAAGGTGACGGTCTTGCCGTTCTGGTGCGCCACGTTCTTGATCACGTACTTGAGGGTGATCAGTTCGTCGGCCTTCTGCACCAGCGTGTTGAACTTCACGCCGATCTCGCACTGGCCGGCGTTGGCCACTTCGTGGTGATGCACTTCCACCACCTGGCCAAGCGATTCCAGCACCTTGCACATGTCGGCGCGCAGGTCGCCCAGCGAGTCGACCGGGCTGACCGGGAAGTAGCCGCCCTTCACGCCCGGACGATGGCCGCTGTTGCCTTCGTCGTACTTGAAGCGCGAGCTCCACGAGGCTTCCTGCGATTCGATTTCATAGAACACGCGGCCCATGTCGTTCTGCCAGCGCACGGAATCGAAGATGAAGAATTCCGGCTCCGGACCGAAGAACGCGGTGTCGGCCACGCCGGTGGATTTCAGGTACGCCTCGGCGCGCTTGGCGATGGAGCGCGGGTCGCGGCCGTAGGCCTGCATGGTGCTGGGCTCCAGCACGTCGCAATGCAGGACCAGCTGGGTGTGGGAGCTGAACGGATCGAGGTAGGCCGTGGCCGGATCGGGCAGCAGCACCATGTCCGACTCGTTGATGCCCTTCCAGCCGGAGATCGAGGAACCATCGAACATCTTGCCGTCCTCGAAGGTCGACTCGTCGATGGTGTGGGCAGGGAAGGTGACGTGGTGATGCTTGCCGAGCATGTCAGCGAAACGCAGATCGACGAACTCGACCTCGTGTTCCTTGATCAGATCGAGCACTTTCTTGGCGGACATAGAACGACCTCGGATGGGGGATAGCGGACCGATGTTTAGCAAAGCCCGTGCCACGGCCAAAAACTCCATGGACACAGGCACTTGCGCTGTAGCGCGGCATTTGGGGTACCACAGCTGCACCAATCTAGTGCAACAACGCACCAATATGCTGCAAACGATAGGCGTCCACGCCACCAGGCGTGGACGCCGGTGCAACTTTACACCTCGTAGGCCTGCTCGCCATGCGAGGTGATATCCAGACCTTCGCGCTCGGCCTCGCCGCTCACCCGCAGGCCGAAGATCGCCTTGACGACGAAATACGCCACCAGCGATACCACGCCGCTCCAGACCAGGGTGATGCCGACGCCCAGCGCCTGGATACCGAGCTGATGCCCGATGGCGAAATCCGCGGCGCCCGTGCCGCCGAGGGCGGGAGCGGTGAACACGCCGGTCAGCAGGGCACCGACAATGCCGCCGACGCCATGCACGCCGAACACATCCAGCGCGTCATCGGCACGCAGGATCTTCTTGAGTCCGCTTACGCCCCATACACAGCAGACGCTGGCCAAGGCGCCAATGGCGATCGCGCCCAGCGGCCCCACCGTGCCGCAAGCCGGCGTGATGCCGACCAGGCCGGCCACCGCGCCGGATGCGCCGCCGACCATGGATGGCGTGCCCTTGGTGATCGCTTCCAGCGCCAGCCACGCCAGCACGGCGGCGGCAGTTGCCATGAGCGTGTTGATGAAGGCCAGCGCCGCACCCGCATTCGATTCCAGGTTGGAACCGGCGTTGAAGCCGAACCAGCCCACCCACAGCAGCGCCGCACCGACCATGGTGAAGGTCACATTGTGCGGCTTCATGCTTTCCTTGCCGACGCCGATACGTGGCCCGATCAGGTAAGCGCCGACCAGGCCCGCAATACCCGCATTGATGTGCACCACGGTGCCGCCGGCGAAATCGAGCGCGCCCTTGGCGAACAGGTAGCCGTTCGGTCCGCACCAGACCATGTGCGCGATCGGCAGGTAGGCGAAGGTGAACCACAGCGCCGAAAACAGCAGCACAGCGCGAAAGCGCATGCGTTCGGCAAACGAACCCACGATCAACGCGCCGGTGATGCCGGCGAAGGTCGCCTGGAAGGCCACGAACACGTATTCCGGCAGCGACACGCCCGTGGTGAAGGTGGCAGCCAGGCTGCTCTTGGTCACGCCCTTCAGGAACAGCTTGTCCAGATTGCCGATGATCGCGTTGCCGCCGTTGAACGCCAGGCTGTAGCCGTAGACCACCCACAGGATCAGGATCAGCGAAAACACGGTCGTCACCTGCATCAGGATCGACAGCACGTTTTTCGAGCGCACCAGGCCGCCATAGAACAGCGCCAGCCCCGGCACCGTCATCAGCAGCACGAGCAGGGTGGAGGTAAGCATCCAGGCCACGTCGCCCTTGTCGACCACGGGCGCGGCCGCGGCGGGTTCGGCGTGCAGGCCGGGGGCCAGCAACAGCAGACAGAACAGCACCACGAGCGACATGCACGAAGGCACGCGGCGCAAATGGCGGAACAACAGAAGCTCTTTCATGGAAACCTCGCGGGGCTGGATTAGAGGGCGTCGGCGTCGAGTTCGCCGGTGCGGATGCGGATCACCTGATCCACGGTGCTGACAAAAATCTTGCCGTCGCCGACGGCACCGGTTTTCGCGGCCTGCTGCACGGCCTCCAGCGCGATGTCGAGCAGGGCGTCGTCAACCACCACTTCGAGCTTGAGCTTGGGCAGGAAGTCCACCACGTACTCCGCGCCGCGATACAGCTCGGTGTGTCCCTTCTGGCGGCCGAAGCCGCGTACCTCGCTGACCGTGATGCCGCTGGCGCCGGCAGCGGTCAGTGCGTCGCGTACGTCTTCCAGCTTGTGCGGCCGGATGATGCAAGTGATCAATTTCATTCACGTCTCCAGAAGTTGAAACCGCGGTGGCCGCTCCACCGCAGTCGGCGGATGCCGGTTCAGAACGATTTGCTCAGGGAAAGAATGCCGGTGGCGCGACCCAGGAAATGGCCATAGGCATTGGTGTAGGCGCTTTCCTGGGCGTTGGTGTCGTAGTAGCCCAGCGCAACGGAATAGCCCTTGCCGAACGTCTTGGTCACGCCCAGCTTCCAGTCGTAATAGGAGAAGCCCGGCGTGTTGGCGACGTCCTGGTGGCCGGCATGCGCGTTGAGCGTCCAGCTTGGGCTGAACTCATAGTTCCACGACAGGTCGACGTAGCCGCTGTGCTTGCTGCCCGGAACGCCGAAGAGGTTGGTGAACGAGTGCGAGTATTTCAGCGAGAAGCTCTTGAAGGACACGCCGACATAGCCTTCGGTGGTATAGGGCCGCGTGAAACCGTGCGGATAGTCGCCCGGGTAGTAGTACTCGTACAGGCCAACGTCGTAAGACCAATCGCTGCCGAACTTGCCGCGATAGCCGGTGTATAGATCGATTTCGATGCTGCTCGACAGCGGTGCGCCGGCGGACGATGTATCGGACAGCCAGCTGATGTTGCTGGCCCAGGCGCCCACGTACCAGCCGCTGGCGTGATCGTATTCGATGCCGGGCTGCACGGCCGGTTTGCGGTTGGTTTGCGAGATGCCGCGGAAAAGGTAGTCGTTGACGACGGCCACACTGCCCGAAACCGAACTCACAGGTGCGTCTTCCGCATGCACCTGCCCCAGGGACATCAACAGCGCTGCCGCATTCAGAAATATCCACGGCTTGCATCGCTTCATCGGCTTGCTCCTGCTCTCGGCATGGAGCACGGCGATACGGGATGCCTTGGCATCCAATGTTCGCCGCACTCGTGGCTAAAGGAGCGATCCGCGTACGGCGGCATCGCTTCGGCTACAACGCGAACAGGTAGCGGACCGCAGAGCTGCGGCAGCAAAGTGGCAAATTCGGCAAAAGCGGGGCTTTATCCGGGAGCACGCTCGACCGGACCGGTATTCGGATTGAAGCGAAGCATCGGCCGATCACACGATCAGCCGCAAAAGTTCTGTGCGCCAAGAGAGGACGCTTGGCGCGCAAGGCCCGATGCATAGCGGAATCCGCGGCGCAGCAGCGCAGGGAGCGCGATGCGCGCTCCGACTTCCGGCTGGAATCCCCGACGATCACCCATCTCCCCAGCACACGACGGGCGCAAGCATGATGCTGCCGCAGTTCGTGCCGTGGAGCTGTCCTTGCGAATTGATCCTGCCGCAATTATTGCTGCGTTGCAATACGATGACACGACCCGCGTTAGCACATTTCGCTATAAGAAATATGCAGCCGCATCACGGCGCGACGCGCCTTGCAGCCCAGCCAATCCAAGTCCGACAGGCTCTAAGCTAGGCGCCTGTGCGACCACCGCTCGCCTACCGAGAAGGCTGCTAGTACGTAATGGACCTGCTTCGCGTCATCCTGCTTGGCATCATCGAAGGCATCACCGAATTCCTCCCGATCTCCAGCACAGGTCATTTGCTGGTGGCCGAACGACTCGGCCTTGGCGCCCGTTCGGACCTGTTCAACGTGGGCATCCAGGCCGGCGCGATCCTAGCCATCACGCTGATCTATTGGAGGCGCATCTGGACATTGCTGACGCAGTGGCGCGATTCGGCCAATCGCGCGTATCTGGCCAAACTGATCGTGGCATTCCTGATCACCTGCGTACTTGGCGTGGTGGTCACGCACTACGGCTTCAAGCTGCCGGAAACGGTAACGCCGATTGCTTGGGCACTGCTGATTGGCGGGTTCTGGATACTGGGCGCGGAGGCGATTGCTGCACGGCAGGCGGATCGCCGCGAAGTCACCTGGCGGGTGGCGATCCTGGTTGGCGTTGCGCAGATGGTGGCAGGTGTTTTTCCGGGTACGTCACGCTCGGGCGCGACCATCTTCACCGCGATGCTCGCGGGCACCAGCAATCGCCCCGCCGCGACGGAATTCTCGTTCCTGGTCGGCATTCCGACCATGTATGCGGCCACCGGTTACGAGCTTCTGAAAGTACTCAAGAGCGGCGGCGCCGAGCACGAAGACTGGGGCGCGTTGATCGTCGGCTTCGTGGTCTCGCTGGTGGTGGCGTTCGTGGCGGTGAAATGGCTGCTCGGCTACATCCGCACGCATCGGTTTACGTGGTTTGCGTGGTATCGCATTGCGCTGGGCGCGGCGTTGCTATGGCTGATGCCAGCGGGCCTGAATTCGTAGGCTGGACGAGGCATCGCCGAATCCCAGCAGCCTACTGGACGCCGGCTTTTTCCTTCCGCACGGCCTGCAACGGCGGCCGGAACGCTTCCACGATCGGCGCCATCGGGCAGATGTCCTCGAATGGCCGCTCGAACAACTCGCGCGCCCATTCGATGAACGCCTGCACGCGCGCGGAGAGATGCTTCTTCTGTGGATACACGATCCATACGTTCTTGCCGGTGGATACCGTGTCGGGGAGGATTGGTTCCAACTTGCCCAGGTCCAGCGCGCAAGCCGCCAGCACGTGCGGCGCCTGGATGATGCCCAGGCCCGCCATCGCCGCCTGGATCACCGACTCGCCGTCGTTGATCAACAGGTGCGCGTTGACATCCAGCTCCATGCGGCCGTTGGGCGTATCGAACTGCCACAGGCGCGGCTTGCCATTGGCGTAGACGTAGTTGATGCAGCGGTGGTTCTTCAGATCCTCGACGCTGTTCGGCGAACCGTAGCGCTCCAGGTATTCCGGCGACGCCAGCAGCACGTTGCGCAGGTAGCCGATCTTGCGTGCGATCAGGCTGGAATCCTCCAGCTCACCCATCCGAATGGCGCAATCCACCCCCTCCTCGTTCAGGTCGTAGGGGTAGTCGCACATCATCAGTTCAAGGCGGATGTCAGGGTAGCGGCGCTCGAATTCGGACAGCTGCGGCACGATCGCCGCGCGCCCCACCGAGGCAGACATGCCGACCCGCAGCTTGCCCTGCGGCTTGCGGTGCGCATAACCCAGGGATTCGGTCGCCTCGGCCAGATCGGCAAGGATCTCCTTGCAACGTGTATAGAACGAGGCCCCATCGTCGGTTAAACGCAAGGAACGGGTGGAGCGGAACAGCAGCCGCACGCCAAGCTGTTCCTCCAGCCGCGAGACGGCGCGGCTGACACCGGAGGGGGTCATGCCGAGCTGGGCGGCGGCCGACGCAAAACTCTTCGCTTCCACGACTCGGACGAAAGCGGAGATAGCCGAAAAGTCTTCCATAGCATGTTCCAGAACATGGACTGTGGGTGATTATGCGCCCATTCATGACTGGGAGTCACGAGTAGCTTGCGCAAGAAACGGATTTTCTAAACTGTACGGTGTACCCATCATTCGTTCCGTCGCAAATCCTGCTGCAGTGCGACAAGAAGAAGCCTGACACGGTATTCGCAATTGCCCTGTCAGTACAGGCCCGGATGGCCTGTCGCGAATCAAGCATGGCAACCGCTTGGTATCGGCGTAAACGAACCCGGCATCGCCGCGGTTTGGCGCAGCGGAAAGCGCGGGATCGCCCTTTCCTTGCATCTGACAAAAAAATTGGGAGCGAGTGATGTTGAAGAAAGCAATCCTGGCCGGCCTGGTCGTAGCAGCCATTGCCGGCAGTTGGGCGCTGCTGGGCGGTCATGGCGGCAGCGCTCATGCCCAAGCCGCCGGTGCACAGGGCGGCCTGCCCGAAGTCACCGTGGCGCCGGTGTTGGTGCGCCCGATCAGCGACAGCGCCAACTTCACCGGACAGCTGCAGGCGGTCGATGCGGTCGACGTGCGTCCGCGCGTGAGCGGCTACGTGAACGCCGTGGAATTCAAGGAAGGCACCGAAGTTCGCAAGGGCGACGTGCTGTTCGTGATCGATCCGCGTCCGTTCCAGGCCGAAGTCGACCGGCTGACCGCCAACGTCGCGCAAGCGAAAGCGCAGCTCGCGCTGGCGCAGTCGAACGCCGATCGTGCGCGACGGCTGCTGGCCCAGCATGCCATTTCGCAGGAAGACGCCGACAGCCAGAACACGGCCGAGCAAAGCGCGAAGGCCTCGCTCGAGGCGTCCACCGCCGCACTGGCGACGGCCAGGCTCAACCTCGACTGGACGCAGGTGCGCGCGCCGATCGACGGCCGCGTCAGCAATGCCCGCATCCAGTCGGGCAACCTGGTGTCCAGCTCGGACGTGCTCACCAGCGTGGTCTCGGTAAACCCCATCTACGTGTACTTCGATGTGGACGAGCACACCTGGCTGAAGCTCGATCGCCTGCGCCGCGACGCGATCAAGAATGGCCGCGCGCCTCGCATCGACGCCACCATCGGTTTGGCCGATGAGCAAGGCTTTCCGCATGAGGGACGCATCGATTTCGTCGACAACCAGGTGCGCCCGGGCTCCGGCACGATGCGTTTGCGCGCGGTGTTCGACGATGAGAACGGCCTGCTCACGCCTGGCCTGTATGCACGCGTGCATTTGCAGGCTGGCCAGCCGCATCCGCGCGTGCTGATCGACGACCGCGCCGTCGGTACGGACCTGAGCAACCAGTTCGTGTACGTGGTGGACGGGCAGCACAAGGTGCAGTACCGCAAGGTGGATATCGGCCCGCTGTTTCACGGCCTGCGCGTGATCGACGACGGCCTCAACGCCGGCGACGTGGTGGTGGTGAACGGCTTGCAGCACGTGCGTCCGGGCGTGGAAGTGAATCCGCAGCAGGTAGCGATGAACTACCGGCTGGATGCGCAGGACAAGGCGCTGGTCGATGCGGCCGCGACGAATCCGGATGGCAGCGATTCGCGCACAGCGCAGGCGGAAGGCAAGAGCGCGCAGAAGCGTTCGCAGGGTTGAGCTGGTTTACGCCAACCGCCATGCCTCGATGTCGCGACATACGACTCCCTCCCCTGCATGCAGAGCCTGCCCCGGACTTGATCCGAGGGGGGAGGGCCGGGGTGGGGTTGCACGAGCTTGCCGCACTGCTTGAGTTCGCCGCGAGGCTGCTTCACCCCACCCCAACCCTTCCCTACTGCACGTAGGGGAGGGAGCAGAAAGATTGCGCATCGGCCTGCTTTCCGGCGAGCGCGTCATTCAAATGAATTCGAGAACTGACATGAAAAACATTGCACAGTTTTTCGTCGACCGGCCGATCATGGCCGCCGTGCTTTCGCTGATCTTCGTGATCGCCGGCAGCATCGCGGTATTCAAGTTGCCGATCAGCGAATATCCCGAAGTGGTGCCGCCTACCGTGGTGGTGCGCGCCAACTATCCGGGCGCCAGCCCGGAAGTGATCGGCGAAACCGTGGCCACGCCGCTGGAAGAACAGATCAACGGCGTGGAAGGCATGCTGTATTCCTCTTCGCAGGCGACCAGCGACGGGCAGATGACCTTGACCGTCACCTTTGCGCTGGGCACCGATCTCAACAACGCGCAGGTGGAAGTGCAGAACCGCGTCTCGCAAGCCTTGCCGCGCCTGCCCGAAGAAGTGCAGCGCCTGGGCGTGACCACGCAGAAGAGTTCGCCCGACCTCACCATGGTGGTGCACCTTACCTCGCCGGATAAGCGCTACGACATGCTCTATCTGTCGAACTACGCGCGCCTGCACATCAAGGACATCCTCGCCCGCCTCGACGGCGTGGGCGACGTGCAGTTGTTCGGCGCCGGCGAATACAGCATGCGTGTATGGCTGGACCCGAACAAGCTGGCCCAGCGCAGCATGACCACCGGCGACGTCGTGCGCGCGATCCAGGAACAGAACGTGGCGGTGGCGGCCGGCGCGCTGAATGCGCCGCCGGTGCCTGGCAATACGGACTTCCAGCTCAACATCCACACGCAAGGCCGCCTCAGCACCACCGAGCAGTTCGGCGACATCATCGTGCGCACCGATCCGGATGGCAGCGTGGTACATCTGCGCGACGTGGCGCGGATCGAACTTGGCTCCAACCAGTACGCGCTGCGCAGCCTGCTGGACAACCAGCCGGCGGTGGCGATTCCTATCTTCGCGCGGCCGGGCTCCAACGCGATCCAGATTTCCGACGAAGTCCGCGCGACGATGAAGGAGCTGAGCAAGGAATTCCCGCAAGGCATCGAGTACCACATCGTCTACGACCCGACCATCTTCGTGCGCGGCTCGATCGAAGCGGTGGCGCATACGCTGGTGGAAGCGATCTTCCTGGTCGTGCTGGTGGTGATCCTGTTCCTGCAGACCTGGCGTGCGTCGGTGATTCCGCTGGTGGCGGTGCCGGTATCGCTGATCGGCACCTTCGCGGTGATGTACGTGGCGGGCTTCTCGCTCAACGCGCTGTCGCTGTTCGGCCTGGTGCTGGCGATCGGCATCGTGGTGGACGACGCGATCGTGGTGGTGGAGAACGTCGAGCGCAATATCGAGCTGGGCTACACGCCGCGCGAAGCGACGCGACGCGCGATGAACGAGGTGACCGGGCCGATCATCGCCACGGCATTGGTGCTGTGCGCCGTGTTCATCCCGACCGCCTTCATCAGCGGCCTTACCGGGCAGTTCTATCGCCAGTTCGCGCTGACGATTGCGATCTCCACCGTGATCTCGGCGCTCAACTCGCTCAGCCTGAGTCCGGCGCTGGCGGCCGTGCTGCTGCGTGGCCACGATGCGCCGAAGGATCGCGTCGCCATGCTGATGGACAAGGCGCTTGGCTGGTTCTTCCGTCCGTTCAACCGCTTCTTCCATCGCAGCGCCGACCGCTACGTGGGCGGCGTGCGCCGCATCGTCGGCCTGGGGCCGGCGGCGCTGGTGGTGTATGCAGGTTTGATCGCGCTGGCGGGCTTCGGCTTCTATCACGTGCCGACCGGTTTCGTGCCGCAGCAGGACAAACAGTACCTGGTGTCGTTCGCGCAATTGCCGGATGCGTCGTCGCTGGATCGCACGGAAGACGTGATCCGCCGCATGTCGGAGATCGCGCTCAAGCAACCCGGCGTGCAAAGCGCGGTGGCGTTCCCGGGCCTGTCGATCAACGGCTTCACCAATGCCACCAACGCGGGCATCGTGTTCGAGACGCTGAAGCCGTTCGAGGAGCGGCGCGATCCCTCGCTGTCCGCCGGTGCGATCGCCGCGGCCTTGAACCAGAAGTTCGCGACGATCCAGGATGCCTATATCGCCACCTTCCCGCCGCCGCCGGTGCAGGGCCTGGGTACGATCGGCGGTTTCCGCATCCAGATCGAGGATCGCGGCCAGCTCGGTTTCGACGAGCTGTACAAGCAGACGCAGAACCTGATCGCCAAGAGCCAGAAGGTGCCGGCGCTGGCCGGGCTGTTCTCCAGCTATCAGGTAAGCGTGCCGCAGATCGATGCCAACGTGGACCGCGAAAAGGCCAAGGCAGAAGGCATCGACCTGAACGATGCGAACGAAACGCTGCAGGCGTATTTGGGCTCGCTGTACGTCAACGACTTCAATCGTTTCGGCCGCGTGTATCAGGTGAACGTATCGGCCGAGCCGGCGTTCCGGCACGAGCCGCAGAACATCCTGCAATTGAAGACCCGCAACGACAAGGGCGAGATGGTGCCGCTGGGTTCGTTCGTCACGGTGCGCCGTACCGCTGGCCTGGAACGCGTGCAGCATTACAACGGCTATGTCACCGCGGAGATCAACGGTGGCCCGGCGCCGGGCTTCAGCTCGGGCCAGGCGCAGGCGGCGATGGAAAAGCTGGCGCAGGAAAACCTGCCCAATGGCATGAGTTACGAGTGGACCGAGCTGACTTATCAGCAGATTCTGGCGGGCAATACGGCCGTGTTGGTGTTCCCGCTGTGCGTGCTGCTGGTGTTCCTGGTGCTGTCGTCGCTGTACGAAAGCTGGTCGCTGCCACTGGCGGTGATCCTGATCGTGCCGATGGTGCTGCTGTCCGCGATTGCCGGCGTGTGGCTGTCGGGCGGCGACAACAACATCTTCACCCAGATCGGCCTGATCGTACTGGTGGGCCTGGCGTGCAAGAACGCGATCCTGATCGTGGAGTTCGCGCGCGAACGCCAGCATGAAGGCATGACGCGCTACGACGCGGTGCTGGAAGCGGCTCGCCTGCGCCTGCGCCCGATCCTGATGACGTCGATCGCCTTCATCATGGGCGTGGTGCCGTTGGTGACATCGCACGGCGCCGGTGCGGAAATGCGTCACGCGATGGGCGTGGCGGTGTTCTCCGGCATGCTGGGCGTGACCATCTTCGGCCTGATCTATACCCCACTGTTCTACGTGCTGATCCGCGCCGTGGTGGAACGCCGCGAAGCGCGCAAGAAGCAGCACGCATCCAACTTGCCCGCCTTGGAGGGGCATTGAGATGACCGCTTTTTCCCTCGGTAATGTTTTACGTCCCACCAGTTTGTTCGCAGCACTCGCGCTGGCCGGCTGCGTCAGCGTGGGGCCGAACTACAAGGCCCCGGATACGTCGCCGGCCAACGTGCAGAACGTCGATGCGGCGCGCGAAAGCAACGCCCAGTTCCAGGCCGCGTGGTGGAAGCAGTTCAACGATCCGGTGCTGGATGCGCTGATCCAGCGCGCGGCCAAGGGCAGCCTCGACCTGCGCATCGCGCGGGCGCGGCTGACCGAATCGCGCGCGCTGCTCGGTACGGCCAAATCGGACCAGATTCCCACCATCGACACGACCATCGACTTCCAGCGCGCGCGTGAGCAACAGCCTGGCTTTACCAACCAGCGGGTCTCGGTCGATACGTATCAGGCGGGTTTCGACGCATCGTGGGAACTGGACCTGTTCGGCGGCATTCGCCGTTCGGTGGAGGCGGCGCGTGCGGACCTGGGCGCAAGCGAAGCATCCATGCACGATGCGCAAGTGAGCCTGTTTGCGGAAGTGGCGCGCAATTATTTCGAGTTGCGCGGCACCCAGCAGCGTTTGGCCATCGCTCAGCGCAACATCGCCAACCAGGCCGATTCGTTGAAGCTGATTGATGCGCGGGCGCAGATCGGCACCGCGTCCGAACAGGATGTTGCCAGTGCCGGCGCCCAGCTCAGCGCGGCCAAGGCGCAGTTGCCGGTGCTCGATGCGCAGATCCGCAGCTACACATACCGGCTTGCGGTCCTGCTCGGCGAACGGCCCGGCCAGCTGGACGTCGACGTGTCGCCCACCACGTTCAAGCCGATCGCGACCGTCTTGCCGATGGGCGAGAACGGTGACGTGCTCGCGCGCCGTCCCGATGTGCGCATCGCGGAACGCGAGTACGCCGCCGCAACGGCGCGCATCGGCGTGGCGAAGGCGGATTTCTTTCCGCACATCACGCTGGGCGGCTTTGTCGGCTTCCTGGCCGGACGCAGCAATGATTTCGGCGGACCGGCCTCGCGTGCGTGGTCGTACATGCCCAGCATTACCTGGAATGGCCTGAACGTGGAACGCGTGCGTTCGAACCTGCACGCCAGCGAAGCGCGCGCCGATGCCGCCGAAGCGAATTATCAGCGCACCGTGCTGCAGGCGGTGGAGGATGTGGACAACGCCGTGGCCAACTACAACGCCGAACACGCGCGCGTGGAGCAATTGATGGCGCAGGCCGATCAGAGCCGGCGGGCGGCCGAGCTGGCACGCGTGCGTTATCAGGAGGGCGCCACCGGTTATCTGGAATTGCTGGATGCCGAACGCGTGCAGCTGGCCGCCGAAGATGCGCTGGCGCAATCGGAAAGTGCGATCGATACGCGCGCAGTGGCCTTGTACAAGGCGCTTGGCGGCGGTTGGCAGGCGTGTGGCGATGCCAGCTGCTCGAACGTGGCGCAAGCGCCGTAAGGTGTGCAGCTTGCAGGTGGGGGCGAAGCAACAGCAAGCTCCAACTACGTAGGCTGGGATTGCATCCCAGCCTACGTGATGGCGCGATGGCGTTAACGCTCGACCATCCGCGCGAACCACTCCCATCCGCGCACGCGTGCTGCGATCAACTTCGCGCTGGTCAGCATCGGTACCGCCAGCAACGCGCCCGGCACGCCCCATAGCCAACCCCAGATCAACAGCCAGATCAGGATGGCGATCGGGCTTACGCGCATGCGCCGGCCGAGAATCCACGGCGTGATCAAATTGCCTTCCACTGCGGTGATGCAGGCAAAGCAAAAGGCCGGCAGCAGGGCGTCGGCCAGCACCTCGAAGTGAATCAACCCCACGAACAGCAAGGTCGTGGTGGTGACGATCGCGCCCACGTAGGGGATGAAGTTGGCAAACGTCGCCACCGTGCCCCATAGCAGCGGGTCGGGCATGTGCAGCAGGTACAACATGCCCGCGGTGGCGGCGCCGAGCGAGACGTTGATCAGCACGGTGGTGAGAATGTAGCGCGACACTTCGGTCTGGATGCCGCGCACGATGCTTACCGCATGCCGCTTGTAGCCGAAGCTTGGTGCGATCTCCACCAGCCGGCGCAGGATGAGATCCCCATAGACCAGAAAGAAATACACCAGCAGCAGCACGGTGAGCACGGCTGCCAATACTTTCGGCGTGCCTGCCAGCACATCCCACACACTGATCGCGACGTCGCTGGGATTCTGCGCCGACCAGTTGGAGTGGCCATTGACCAGTGTCTGCGTGGCGCGGCTGGCCGCTTCCAGCGGGCGGGTGAGGTGCTGCAGCTTGGGAATGAAGCTGCGGATCTGCGATGGCGCACTGTGCAGCCAGGTCAACGCCGGCTGCGTCAGCAGGCTGATGCCGGTGACGATGCCCGCTATCAGCGCAGCCATCAACACGCTCGCCCCCAGCCAGCGCGGCACGTGATGACGCGTGCCGCGCGCCACGATGGGGTTCAGGGCCAGGCCGATGAAGCCGGCCAGCACCAGGGGAATGATCAGCGCCTTCACCAGGGTGACGGTGTAGAGCAGGGCAAGCATCAGCATGGCGTTGAGCGTCATGCGGATGGCGCGCAGATGGCCGCGCAAGCGATGAACGCCGCGCGTGGCCTGTTGCACCTGGTTTGCCATGCCGGCAGATGTCCGCACGGCCTGCGTTCCGTGCGGTGCTTCGTCCACGGGCGCCGTACCTGGCCGCGCCGCGGGGTCGACGGCGGTCATGGTTCGTCGCGGTCGCTGGCGTGATCGCCTTCGTCCATGCCCAGTTCGGCGATCAGGCGCGTGCCGTACGTCACGATTTCCGCCAGCCCGGCGCTCACCGTGGTGATCAGGCCCGGTACGCGCAGCGGGCCAACGCCCAGGCTGCCGAGCACGAAGCCCGCACCGGCGGCCGCACCGACCGTGGTCAAGGGATGGTTATGCCCGCGCTCCAGCAGCGCTGCCGCCGGCGTGGCCAGTTCCTCGCGATGCCGCGCCACGCGCTGACGTGCCGAGTCCACCCGTTTGAGTTGCTTGAACAAGCTCATGTCAGACCTCCCCCTTGCCCGCATCGATATCGCGCTCGGCCTTGTGCAGCGTATCGCGCATGATCGCACGCCATTCGTGGCGCGTGCCCGGCAGGCTCATCCAGTGCATGCACCGGCGGAACAGCAGGATGGCACCGAGCAGCGCCAGCGCTTCCAGCACGGCAAGCGCCGCCAGTGCCCAGATCCATGAACCGAGCCATTTGGCCAGCAAAAAGCCGATCAGGCTGAGCAAGGTGAGACCGAGCCCTACCCCGGCAATGGTGGCGCCCAGGCCCGCGGCGAGCAGCCAGGACACGGCGCTGCGCGCCAGCCCCAGTTCCGCGGCGAGCAGGCTCAGTTGCGCACCGAACAGACTGCGCACTGCGCGCGCGAGCCGGCCAAGGTCGTCGAGCAGGCCGCCCGAAGCCGCTTCGCCGGATGGTTCCGGCTGCGCGGCTGCTTCGTTGTCGTGCACGGCATCGTGCATGGGCCGCCTCCGTGGCTGCTTGACGGCCAAGTTCAGCGACGCAGGATGCGGCCGAGCAGCCAGCCCGCACCGAGCGCGATGGCGACAGCCTGTACCGGTTTTTCACGCACGTATTCGCGTACTTCTTCCAGCCATTCGTCGGCGCGTTCGCGGGCGTGGTCGTAAGCTTCGCGCCCACGCTCGGTCGCTTCGGCCACTTTGTCGGTCGCGCGGTTGGCGGCATGTGCGGCCTTGTCGGTGGCGTGATGCACGCGTTCTTCGACACGGTCGGCGGCGCGGTCGAATTTTTCCTTGCTTTGCGCCACCGCGTCGGACGTTGCCTGTTTGATGCGCTCTGCGCCTTGCTCGATGCGTCCGTGGGTGTTGCCTTCGTTCGTCTGGACTTCGTTGTTCATGACGTTACTCCGTGAGGTCAAGGATGTTCACTCTAGCCGTTCGCCGCGCTGTTGGCTGAATCGACCTTCGCGCTGTTCAGCTGGCCCGCCGAAAAAAGGCGATCGCGGCCAGAACCAGGAACAGCACGAACAATAGCTTGGCGATCCACGCGGCAGTACCGGCTATGCCGGTAAAACCAAGTAGGGCAGCAATGACAGCGATGACCAGAAAGACCAGGGCGTAATGCAGCATGGCACCATTCCTCCTCGATCCGAGGAGCCTGTCGGGCTTGAGTGGTCGAGGCGTAGTGCGACTGCGCGAGGACGGATTTTCGGCGATTCGCCGACCCATAGTGGTTCTATGGGTCAAGAAGCGACGAAAAGATGGACCGCGCAGGCGCATTTGCAGCCCGGCCAACTCAAGTCCGACAGGCTCCAAGGGCATCCTGTCGCGACCCCGTTTTGCATGTTCCACAGCGCACGCTGTGCTGGCGTGAAGGGCTGCTTTGTCTGGTGCAGGCCGCCTACGCCGTCACGCTGGGATTGAGGCTGTAGGTTCCGGTGAGCAACGCCTCCGCCAGCACGTGGCCGACCATCGCCGCGCGCAGCTCTTCGAGCGAAAAGCCTGTCGTCAACGGCAGGCGCAGCGTGTCCAGGGCGTAAATACGAAAGTGATAGTGATGCAGCAGCGAATCGTTCCAGGGCGGGCACGGGCCGTCGTAGCCCAGATAGGTGCCTTCCATCTGCACGTCGCCGGCAAACCAGTCGGTATAGCTATTGACGCCTTGCACACTGCCGGGCGGCCCGTAGGGCTGCTGCTTGCCGTGCGGCGTGATCTCGTCGCTGCAGGCACCTTCGGCCAGTTCGCCGCACTCCACGGGAATGTTGGCCATCAACCAGTGCACGAATTCCACCCGCGGCAGATCGGCCGGCACGCTGCGGCCTTCCTTGTTCACGTCATCGGGTTTGCCCGGTACGTCGGGGTCGATGCAGGTGAGCACGAACGAGTGCGTGCCGGCCGGCGCATCCTTCCAGGCCAGGTGCGGATTGCGGTTGTCGGACAGCACCACCGGCTTGCCGAGCCTGGCGAAGGCCAGCGTCGGCGGAATCGGCTGGCCGTGCTGGAAGTTGTCGCTGCGTAGCTGCATGGGATTCTCCGGCGCCGTGGGAGCCCGTGAGTTTTAGGGCAGGCTTGTGCGGGTGCAAGCTTGCGTTTGTGCCACGGTAACGCGCACCCCATGATCCGGCCGTGACAAGCCGGCAAGCAGCAGGCTCAGGAATGCGGCGATTGCCCGGCAGCGATCGCGTTGAAACGCACGGCGATGTAATCGTCGCAGAAGCTGGTCATGTCCCAGCCGCGAATGAATCCGCAGTGGCCGCCGTAGGCGGCGATGTCGAGTTCGACATTGCGGGGCAGCTCGAGCTTCTCGAACGCGCCGACCGGAATCACCGGATCATCGCGCGCCGTGAGGATGGTGGCCGGAATCTGCATGTTCGCCAGTGCGCGACCCGCCACCGAATAACCGTCCAGATAGGCTTCGAGCGATCCGAAATCGGTGTGGCGCAACACCAGCGCTTCGGTAAGGCCGCGCAGGTTCTGCTTCAGCTCCTGCAGCTCGAAGTATTGGACTTCCGGAAACGCCTTCTGCTTGGCGCGCAGCGAACGCCGCCATTTGTTCATGAAGTACGCCTGGTAGAACCACGGTGCGGATTCTTCCAGCGAGAACAGGCCTTCGCTGGGATCGATGATGGGACACACCGCCAGCGCGTAGTTGAGCGCAATGCCATGAGCCGGTGCCTGCAACGCCACGCGCAGCGCGAAATTGCCGCCCAGCGAGAATCCTGCCAGCGCCATCACGCGCGCCGGCCAGCGCTGCGCGATATCGCCCAGCGCGTGCACCACTTCATCCAGGCGGCAGGAATGGAACAACGCTTCGTTGAGGCCGTGGCTTTCGCCGTGGTCGCGGAAATTGAGGCGGAAAATGTCCCAGCCGTCGTCCAGCAGACGGCTGCCGGTTTGCAGCACGTAGGTGGAATCGACGCTGCCTTCCCAGCCATGGAACAGCACGGCCAGGCCACGTGGCTGGGACTGCGCGGTTTGCGCGGTGAACGAACCGGTCAGGCGAATGCCCTTGCCGCCATCCACCAGCACCTCCTGCGCGCCTTCCAGCACGCGGTAGGCGCTGCGCGGCAGCAGCCGGCGCCGCACGCCGCTGGAGGACAGCATGGTCTGGATATGCCCGTTGGTCAGCGGCCAGGGCGGCTGAAAGTCGCGTCCTTGCGGCAAGGGTCGGCTCAATGTATCCACGGGGTTGGGATGGCAGATGATGGGGCATGGCCGCATGGCCGGCGCTTCGCGGCAACCAAGGTCGCTTGGGCACGTGGAGCCGGAGCTTCGGTCATGCGGAACGATCCTCGAGCGCGGCGGCGATCCGCTCGCGCGACAGCTCGGCCATCCGGCGGCGCCCTTCGGCGCTGGCCGGCACCGGTTCGAGAAAATGTACTTCGGCATCCATCGGCGGGCCGCCGAGCATGCGCAGGAAGTTCTGCATGAAGTTCTCGTTGTCGCGGAAGCCGGCGTCGATCTGCCGCTTGCCCTCGCGCACGAAACGCAGGGCCACCGGCTGCACCCGTACCTCGGCATCCAGCGCCGCCTGGAAGATGCGCGCATGGAACACCTTCAGCACGCCGTTGTGGCCGGTACCGCCTTCCGGGAAGACCGCCACGGAACGGCCGGCCCGCAGGCGCTCCACCATCACCTGCATCACCGCCGCCAGCGAATGATTGCTGCCGCGCCGATGAAAGATGGTGCCGCCGCTCGCCGCCAGCCAGCCGACCAGCGGCCAGCTGGCTATTTCGGCCTTGGCCACGAAGCAGGCTGCGCGCTGGCTGTGCAGCAATTCGATGTCGATCCACGAGGTGTGGTTGGCGACGAACAGCACCGGGTCGCGCAGCGGTTGCCCCACGCGCACCGAGCGCAAGCCGAAGATGCGCATCAGCCCGGTGGACCAGGCGCGGATCATGCGGTGGGTGAACGGCTCACGGCCGTTCTTCATCACGTCATGGCGGCGCCAGGTCAGGATCAACCCGCACAGCAGAATGCCCAGCACGACGTGTACGAGCAGCAACGGCACGCGCCACATGTAACGCAGCGGGCGCAACAGGTCGCGGTCGGGAGTGGTAACGGCTTCGATGCTCATCAGCAGTTAGTTTAGCGTTAACGACGTCCTATCGGCAGTGCAACATCGTCTGCAAACGAGTTGCTGCGTGGCTCCTTACGTGGATGCGTCGATCAAACGCCGCGCCATCATGCCCAGCATGCGCGCCGGTCCGCCCTCGCCGAAGGTCTGGCCCGACACGTAGCTGCCCTCGATCAGCAGCAGCAGCCCGTCGGCCAGATCGTCAGGATCGCGCGCAGCCATGCCGCGGCACATCGCGCGCAAGCGCTCGCGCAGATGTTGCTTGCTCTCCACCGCGACCTGGTGCGCGGGGTGATCGTGGTCGGGATATTCGATCACCGCATTGGTGAGGCCGCAGCCGCGGTAGCCGTCGCGGCTGGCGCGCTGGGCAAGCCGATCCACGTAGGCGAGCAGATGCGCCTTGGGATCGTCGGGGTGATCGGTGCCAGGCGCCTCGAAACGCTGGCAGAAGCGTTGGTCGTAATCGCGCAGGTAGGCGGCGATCAGTTCGTCCTTCGATTCGAAGGCGCGATACAGGCTGGGCTTGGTGACCCCGGCCTGGTTGACAATTTCCTCCACGCCGACCGCGCGGATGCCTTCCCGGTAGAACAGGTCGAAGGCCGTGTCGCGGATACGGTCGGCGGCGCGGCGCGGGGCGTCGGCAGCAGGGTCACGGGAAGTTTTGGAACGCATGGCCATAAGCAGGTGGTTGACAATGTTACCGATCGGTACGTACGCTGCGCCTTCACCCCGTACCGATCGGTAACATGACTATACAGCGCCGCCGGCCCTTCGGCCAAAACTATGCCTTCGTGGTGCTCGCCGTGGTGTTTCTGGCCCTGCTGGCGTCAGCCGGCATGCGCGCCACGCCCGGCGTGCTGATGCTGCCGCTGGATCGCGCCTTCGGCTGGAGCCGGGACGATATTTCGTCCGCCGCCGCGGTCGGCATCCTGCTCTACGGCCTGATGGGCCCGTTCGCCGCGGCGCTGATGCAGCGTTTCGGCATCAAGCGGGTGCTGCTCAGCGCACTGGCGGTGATGGCGCTGGCAGCCGCGTCCAGTGCGCTGATGACGCGGCCCTGGCATCTGCTGCTGACCTGGGGCGTGCTGTCCGGCGCCGGTACCGGCTGCGTGGCGGTGGTGCTGGGCGCCACCGTGGTCGGTCGCTGGTTCAGCACCCATCGCGGCCTGATGATGGGCTTGCTGACCGCCAGCACCGCCACCGGCACGCTGATCTTCCTGCCTGGCCTGGCCGCCATCGCCCAATACGCCGGCTGGCGGCCGGTGGTGCTGACCATCGCCGCGGTGTGCGCACTGCTGCTGCCGCTGGTGCTATGGCTGATGCCGGAGCGTCCCGCCGACATCGGCCTTACGCGCTACGGCGCCGCGCCGAACGAACCGGTCGACGCCACGGCATCGTCCGGCAATCTGTTTGCATTGACCTTGGGCACCCTGCACCGCGCCAGCAAACATGGCGTGTTCTGGCTGCTGTTCGCCACCTTTTTCGTCTGCGGCTTCACCACCAACGGCCTGATCGGCACGCATTTCATCACGCTGTGCGGCGATCACGGCATACCGGAAGTGCGCGCGGCCGGCGTGCTGGCGATGATGGGCGTGTGCGATCTGATCGGCACCACGGCATCCGGCTGGCTGACCGATCGATTCGATCCGCGCAAGCTGCTGTTCGTCTATTACGGCTTGCGCGGGCTGTCGCTGATGTACCTGCCCTATTCGGATTTTTCGCTGTACAGCCTGTCGCTGTTCGGCGTGTTCTACGGGCTGGACTGGATCGCCACCGTGCCGCCCACGCTGCGCCTTACCACCGAAGCCTTCGGCGAACGCGATGCGCCGGTAGTGTTTGGCTGGGTGGTGGCGGGACACCAGGTGGGCGCGGCGACGGCTGCGTTCATGGCAGGCGTGCTGCGCGTGCAGTTGGGCAGCTATCTCACGCCGTTCGTGATTGCCGGCGCCACCGGCGTGGTCGCCGCCTGCCTGGCGTTGCGCATCCGCCGCCACGTCGAGCCGGTGCGTTTGCAAACGGCCGGCGAGAACGCGTGACTCAGCGTTCCAGCTGAGTCAGCGGCAACGCGCCCGCGCGTTTCACGGTACGCAGCACGAAGCTGGAGTTCACATCCGCCACGCCGGAGGCATTGAGCAGGCGATCGAGCAGGAAGCGCGAGAAGTGCTGCAGATCGGCTACGTAGACATGCATGAGGTAGTCCATGTCGCCGGTAAGCGCATAGCAGGCGACGATTTCGTCCCAGCCGTTCACGCGTTCCACGAAGCGCTCGATCACGTCGCTTTCGTGGCGGGTGAGCTGCACGCGCACAAAGGCCTGCAGGCCCAGCCCGACCGCCTCCGGGTCCACTTGCGCGCTGTAGCCGGTGAGTACCCCCTCCCCTTCCAGTCGCTGCAAACGGCGCAGGCAGGCCGAAGGCGACAGGCTCACCCGCTCGGCCAGCTCGGCGTTGGTGATGCGCCCCTCGGCCTGCAGTACGGCCAGCATGCGCAAATCGGTGCGATCCAGGCTAACCATGCACGATACCTCGAGCCGATCGGGTGATGGCGCATGATTATTGCGCAAATGGCGCTTTTACGTGCAATAAAACAAGGAACATGCGCGGTATGGGACGTATTCTATTGATCACCGCAAGCCGTTTCCGGAGCCGCCGATGGATACCTCCAGCCCCCCGCGCCGCGTGGAACACCAGCAGACCGACCGCGGCTACGTCCCGGTCTACGCCACCGGCGTGGTGGAGCAGCCCTGGTCGAGCTACAGCCGTACCGACCACGAAGTGTGGGACACGCTGTACAAGCGCCAGCGCGAGCTGCTGCCCGGCCGCGCCTGTCGCGAATTCCTGGAAGGCGTGGAACGCTTCGGCCTGGGTGATGGCGGCATTCCCAAGTTCGCCGACCTCAACCAGGTTCTGGGCAAGGCCACCGGCTGGGAACTGGTCGCGGTAGAAGGCCTGCTGCCGGACGAGGTGTTTTTCGACCACCTCGCCCATCGCCGCTTTCCGGTGTCCTGGTGGATCCGCAAGCCCGAACAGCTCGACTACCTGAGCGAACCGGACCTGTTCCATGACCTGTTCGGCCACGTTCCGCTGCTGCTCAACCCGATCTTTGCCGACTACATGCAGGCCTACGGCCGCGGCGGCATGAAGGCGTTCGGCATCGGCCCCGAAGCGCTGATGAACCTGACGCGCCTGTACTGGTACACGGTGGAATTCGGCTTGATCAACACCGCCGAAGGCATGCGCATCTATGGCGCGGGCATCGTCAGCTCCAAGGGCGAATCGATCTACTGCCTGGATTCGCCGGCGCCGAACCGCATCGGCTTCGGCCTGGAGCGCGTGATGAATACGCGCTATCGCATCGACACCTACCAGCAGACCTATTTCGTGATTGACAGCTTCGAGCAGTTGTTCGAGGCCACGCGGCCGGATTTCGCGCCGATCTATGCCAGGTTGAAACAGCAAACCGCGCATGCAGCGGCGGATGTGCTGGAAAGCGATCGCGTGTTCAACCGCGGCACGCGCGAAGGGTTTGCGACGGATGCGGATACGTGAGCTTTCCTTCCCCTCTTCAATGATGAGAGGGGTTGGTCCCGCGGCACGTAAATGGCGAACAGCCATTCGCCGTGTGGAATGAAAGCTGCTCCCACATTGCCCACTCTCACTTCTTTTTGATGTGGCGTGGCGTAGGTTCGCGCGCGCAGGGGATGCGCTAAAGGGAATGTCAGGGAGCCCCACGATGAAAGTTATGCGTCTAGCGCGTCGCTTGGTGGCGACAGCCCCATTTATTCTGGCTTTTCTATCCACGTCGCTGACCACGGCCAGCGCTGCGACACCAGCTGGGCAAATCGCGTCGATCGATCCACATATACCGGCTGCTGCTGGACAACCGTGCGTCGTCGAGCTGATGCACGATCGAACTTGGCCGGAACCGATCAGCTCCTACCCACCCGTCATCATTGATCCGAATTTCAGCTATGCACCACCGTCGGCCTGTCCGCCGCCTTGGGCGAAGGTCATCCTGAAGGTGCATATTCAATCCAGCTGGCGCTCGGTGGTGGATACGCTTGGCATGGATCTGGCCCATGTGCGGTTGTTTCGCAGCGCCATACCGCACTACGACGGCAGCTCCAGCTGGTCCGTCGAGCGCGACCTGACCGATTACAGTGCATTGTTCAAGGCGCCTCAGAGCGGTGTTATCTGGAGCGCAGAGCTCGATGACATCGAAATCCCCAGCAGCCCCACCTTTACCGGGAGCGCAGAGCTGCTGTTCTACCCGGCTACTCCCGCCACCCCGGCGCCCCGAGTGCCGGATGTGGTTGTCGCGGTCAATCAGGATGCGCCCGTTGCTCTGCCTCACAACATCGAACGCGCTTATCTCGATGTCGAAGGCAACTATCAAAGCATGCCATTCAATACAGAGGGCAACAATCACGTGTTTTGGTACACCTGCTATAGCGCTGACTCGAACAACTTACAGCTCAAAGATCTCAGCGCGTTTTACTTTGCGCCTGGCAATGCCGATTACTACTCGCCCTATCTGCAAATGGAAGGATGCCCTGGCGGCAGCTTCCGGGAAACCAAGATCGGAGTAGACGGCACGCCCGCGGGCATTGCTCCGGCGTTTCCCCTTGTTGTCGCCGACTTGAACTGGACATTCCTGCGGAATATCGCCGACGAGCCGATAACAACACTGGAAATGCTTAATCTCAAGCCTTACCGGGTCGATCTGCACACTCATATCGCCGCATCAGCTTCGCGTCGTGCAGAGTTTCGCGCTTCGTCACTGCATTAATAAGCTACAGCGCTTGGCATGGTCAATGCCCGGCTACGTCAGTCATTGACCCGCCGGAAG